>Ga0224557_1000592_pt1 | contig 39636 bp, 33 predicted proteins | sample 714S31014metaG_FD_180677 | JGI IMG/M metagenome (GOLD analysis project Ga0224557, IMG submission 180677) | Peat soil microbial communities from Stordalen Mire, Sweden - 717 S3 10-14 | ecosystem: Environmental > Terrestrial > Soil > Wetlands > Peat | place: Sweden: Norrbotten County, Stordalen...
AGAGAAAAACTGATCTCTGATCACTGATCACTGACCACTGATCACTGACCCCTGCCTCTAATCAAACACCACCGTCTTGTTCCCGTAGCACAGAATCCGCCGGTCCAGGTGCCAGCGCACCGCACGCGACAGCACCATCCGCTCCAGATCCCGGCCACGCGCCACCAGGTCAGGCACTTGGTCGCGGTGCGAAATCCGCGCCACATCCTGCTCGATGATCGGCCCGTCGTCCAGCACCGCCGTCACGTAGTGGCTGGTGGCGCCAATCAGCTTCACGCCGCGCGCGTGCGCCGCGTGGTAAGGCCGCGCCCCTGTAAATGCGGGCAGGAACGAGTGGTGCACGTTGATAATCGCCGCCGGGTACTGCGCCACAAACTCCGGAGAAAGAATCTGCATGTACCGCGCCAGCACCACCAGGTCCACCTCGTACTTGGCCAGCAGCGCAAGCTGCGCTCGCTCGGCCTCGGCACGCGTCGCAGCCGTCACCGGCACGTATTTAAAGAGGATTCCGTAGAACGCGGCCAGCAGTTCCACCTCGCGATGATTCGAAATAATGATCGAAATCTCGCAGTCCAGTTCCCCCATCCGCCACCGGTGCAACAGGTCCACCACACAGTGCAGATACTGCGAGCAGAACAGCGCCATCCGCGGCCGCCGCCCGCCCGCGCTCAACTTCCAGCGCATCCCCAACTCGGCAGCCAGCGGCGCAAACGCTCCCTTGAATCCCTCAAGATCAAATCGCGCCCCCTCCGCCCCGTCTCCCTCAGAAGGTTTGCCGCCTCCAAGACCAAATTCCACGCGCATGAAAAAAAGGCCCAGGTCATGGTCCTGATGCTGGTCGGCGTGCAGAATGTTCGCACCCTGTTCGTACAACAGTCCCGACACCCGCGCCACCAGTCCTTTGCGGTCAGGGCAATCAATCAAAAGTACGGCTGAATCTCGCATGTCCCCCCAGTTTACAGCGAAGAATTCACGCGAAACCATCTAAGATGTTCTCGTCACAGTACGTTACCGGCACATTTCTGCTGGCTTCGGGCGAGGTTTACAAGCTGAGCCACTAATTTAGCGGCTCAATCCCGCGCCGGACCGGCAAAAAGAAACTTCCAGGAGGGATCGAGAATCATCCACCGCTGACTGCCAAACCAGCTGGTGGGCAGCGATGGAACATGGAGCAACGTGTGGCCGCCCATGCACATCAGCTCAGTCCCATTCCATGCCAGAAATGTTCTGGAAAGCTGGCCGACACGCGCCGGATGCGCCACGCGCCGCAAACACACCGGGCAGCGACGGCGTTGATCGTTGAGCACCCAGCTCATGCCGAACAGGCATCCGAAGAATGTGACCACCAGTTGGAGATAGAGCGCCTCGTTCACGTTGAACGGGAAGAATCCGTAGGAGAGATCCAGCGCGGCGAAGTGAAGAAGCGGAAGCAGCAGTGCGATCTTGGCCGCAAGAAAGCCCCAGCGGCAAAATCTTCTGAATCGCGAAATCTCGTGCAGGCTGACGCTCTCTTCTCCAAACGAAACGGAGGTAATGGCAGGCAGCGCGAGAAAAGCAAGCAGCACCGCGAAAAGAAATGCGTCCCATGGTCCGCGCGCCGCGCTATTGATCCTGATGCCCAGCAGGTCGTCGGGAGAACGATGCGGCGAGTACGACGTGATGCGAATCTGCTGCGAGTCCATCTTCGACTTTCCTGAAGGCGTAAGATGTGCAACGACGTAACCGGAGCCTTTTTCCGGATCGCGCGAGTCCGGCTCCAGCAGCCATGCATCCACCTGGCCCGGCAACTGCCAGGGGGCGACGGGCGCCACGCCGGCAATCGTAGCCCGACGCAGACCCACGCGCACCACGCTGCCCACCACATGCGGATCGGCGCCGAACTCGCGCTTCCACACATCCTCGCTCAAAATTACGCTGGGCAAATCGGCATCGACGCTTGCATCTGTCTGCCTGAACCGCACCGGCAGGCCCATCAGTGCAAAGAGATTTGAGCTCGCGCTCGCCACTCCCCAGCCCTTGCTTACGGGGCCCAGGTTCACTCGCTCGCGCGAAACCCGGTAGAACGCAAAGCCGTCAAAAAACTCCTGCTTGCGTTCCTTCCATGCCTCAAACTGGCCCGATGAAATGGTCGAAAGGGAATCTTCGTTGTCGTTGTTCTCAATCAGTACCAGCCCGGAACGGACCGGTACCTCCGGCATGCTTCGTTCCGCGCGTACGCCGGGCAAGATCTGCGCAAGCCCATAACTTGCTCCGACCAGGGCAACCAGGAAAAGGAGACACTGCCAGGCCGATTCGACTGAAAATGCGCGCAACGGGAGCGATCGCGTTCGCGGAGTTTGTGCCGCGTATATATGCCGGTCGATCCGCCGCAAACAAAATGCATCACTGAACGCGCCAAGGCAGAAGCCGGCAATCTCACGCTCCTGCGCCCAGGAGAACCTGCTGCTGGTTTGCGAGCGCGCCTGCCAAAGCTCGCCGCGCCACTCTGAGCGCCACTCCATTCGCTGGCGGGCTGGCACAAACAGCGAGGCGGCACGCAGGATTCCCACATTGACGGCGCAGGCTGCTGCTTCCAATGGAGACTTCATACTCGGCGGGCCTCCTCGCTCGGGATCAAGCGCTCCAGCAACGGATAGCGCTTGCGGGACGATTCAAGCGTGACCCTGCCGGCCCCTGTCAGCTTGTAGTACTTGCGCGGTGGCCGCTGCTCCGCGTCAGCAATCGACTGGCGTTCCCACTGCGAGTCGATCAATTCATCGCGCTCCAGTCGCCGCATCGCCGGGTAAACCGTGCCGCTCGGCAGGCCGGTCATCTCCATGATGGAGAAGCCGTAGATGAAACCGGCATCGACAGCCTGCAGGATCATCGCTGCGGTGTGCGACAATTTCGCGTCTGGGATCCGCGGTCGGGGCATTCAAGAATATTATCTATGTAGCAATCTACTTGACAAGTCTTTATGTATGATGCTACATAGGGTATGATTCAAAGCTCCGAGGCACTGACATGCTCGAGGTTCAACATCTCTACCGAAGCTTTCGCACCATCCCCGCCATTCAGGACATCAGCTTCCGCATGGCTCCCGGGGAAATCGTTGGCTTCCTCGGTCCCAACGGCGCCGGAAAATCCACCACCGTCAAAATCATCACCGGCATGTTGCGTCCCGACGAAGGCCGCGTCCTTTTCGAGGGCAACAACATTCGCGACGACATGGTCACCTTCCGCGCAGCCATCGGCTACGTCCCCGAAGAAGCGCATCTCTACAGCTACCTCTCCGGCCTCGAGTACCTGCAACTCGTCGGCCGTCTCCGCGGCCTCCCTGAGTTTCTTCTGGAAGCCAAAGCCACGAGCCTGTTCCGGCTCCTCAATCTCGAGTCGTGGCAATACTCCCCCATCTCCACGTACTCAAAAGGAATGCGCCAGCGTGTGCTCATCGCTGCCGCCCTCCTGCACGATCCCAAGTTGTTGATCTTCGATGAGCCCCTCTCCGGCCTCGACGTCGTTTCCTCGCGCCTCTTCAAGGACCTGCTTGAACTGCTAGCCGCCGAAGGCAAGGCCATCCTCTATATCTCCCACGTTCTTGAAGTCGTCGAGCAGGTCTGCAACCGCGTCATCGTCATCGCCAAGGGCAAAATTCTCGCCGACGCGCGTCCTTCAGAACTCACCACTCTCATGAGCCTGCCCAATCTTGAGAGTGTCTTCGCACAACTGGTCCAGCAGCAGGACACACGAACCGTTGCCCAGGAAATGGTCGAGGTGATGCAACTCCGCCATGTCTGACAACTTTCAGCGCCTTCTCACCATGTCCGATGCGCAGCCGCTTGCTCTGAATGCGCAGGCTGGGCTTGGCCCGGTGCACCAACCGCAACGCAGCCAATTCGTGCTGCTCGTGCGCCACTTCCTCGAACGCTTCTTCAATCACGAGACTGCATCGCCCGATGGCGACGCCAAAACTCGCCTCGTCCAGATCGCCGTTGCCGTCGGTCTCGCCCCCTTCATGATCGCCATCTATCTATGGCCCGTCTATCATCCGGTGATCCAGTTTCGACAGAATCATCCGATCCCCGTCAGCCCGCCGCCATACTGGCTCCAGGTCAATCACCACTTCTTCTTTGTCGTCTACTCCTTCGTCGCCATGGGCATCGTCACCGTCTTTGAGTGGGACATGTTCTTTCCCGACCTGCTCGATCTCTGGGTCCTCAAAACTCTCCCCATCGCCGAAGTTCGCGCCTTCCTCGCTCGCGTCGCCGCCATCGCCATCTTTGTCACCGGCTTCCTCTTCGACATCAACATCTTTGCCACTCTCGTCCTTCCCCCCGCAATCGATCCGCCCAGCCTCCCGCGCTTTGTCGTCGCTCACGTGTTCGCCACGTTCGGCGCCGGCCTATTCGCAGCGGCATTCATCCTCGCGTTGCAAGGCGTGCTGCTCTCTCTTCTCGGCGAGCGGCTCTTCCGCAAGATTTCCCTTGTTCTCCAATGCCTCGCTATCACCGCGCTGCTCCTTCTACTGTTTCTCTTTCCTGTCTTCTCCGGCGTCGTCCCCACTCTGCTCAAATCCTCCAGCGCGTATGTGCTCCTCTGGCCGCCCTTCTGGTTTCTGGGCATCTATCAGTTCCTTATGGAAGGCCCAACCGCACTGCCCATCTACACTACGCTCGCAAAGATCGGTACCTTTGCTCTGCTGCTCGTTGCCGCACTCTCTGTTCTCACCTATCCGCTCGCCTACCTGCGCCGCGTGCGCCAACTCGTCGAAGGCCCAGGAAAACGCACCCGCCGCAACCCGCTTGCACGCCCGTTCAATCGCTTTCTCCACGCCGTCGTCGTCCACCTGCCCATCCGACGCGCCGTCTTTCACTTCATTAGTCAGACCGTACTGCGCGTTCCGCGTTACCGCATCTACCTCGTCCTCTATGGAGGTGTCGGCCTCTCCGTCGTCACCACGGCCATCCTCCGCTTCAATGTTGTGGACGGCACAGTCCGCATCGGAATCTCATCCGACGGCATTCGTTCCGCGCTCGGCATTGTTGCCTTCTGGGTCATCGCCGGCGTGCGCATGGCCTTCGTCTCCTCCGGCAATCAACAGGGGAGCTGGGTCTTCCGCATCGTGCATGGCCGCCCCCCGCAGTTCCTTCCAGCACTGCAACAATTGCAAGCCGCAAAAACGTGGGTCATCCTCTGGGCCGTCGCCATCACTCTAGCCGCGTCCATCGCGCTTCGCACCATCTCGCCCTGGGATCTGCTCACCTGGCCGGCAACCATCGCCCAGATTATCGTTGCCTGCGGCCTCTGTCTTCTCCTCACCGACGTTCTTTTTCTCAAAGTCACCACAGTCCCCTTCACCGGCGAACCAACGCGCGATCAACCGAACCTGGCCTTCACCGTGCTCAAGTACTACACAATCTTTCCCCTGCCCGCCGTGCTTCCCATCGCCACCGAGCCTTGGATCGCAAACAGCGCGCCTCACATGATCGTCGCCATCGTCGTCATCGCCGCAGCTCATCTGGCGCTGCTCCATCGCCATCGAACCATCGTTCGTCAACACTGCAATCTTCCCGGCCTTGAAGACGGAGAAGAAGATTTCCCCATGAAACTCGGCCTCCGCTATTGAAGCGGCCGAAACGTCGAATTCATCGCGGAGGTCAAGGGCCGTCGCGCCCAGGAGGAATCGGATGCTGGAAACGAAATCGGCAATCACCCTGGCGTTGGCCTGTTGCCTCTTGCCGACACTCAGCCCCGCAGCTCCTCACCCTCCGCCCGCAAACATCCATCTGGAATTGAGCCTTCGTCGCTTCGCCGCACACAACACCAACAGAATCGAATTCACGTTCAGGCTCGGGACGCATGAAGGAACAACGTTGCCCTTCAGCAGCGGCAGCCTTCGAAACCTGGATCAACTATTCGAATCTCTCCGCGATGCCGTGCGAGAACTCTATTGCAAACAACGGCACATGGCATGAGTACACGCCACGCAGACCATCCCTTCCAAGTTCAATGTCACAAGAGTCCGAATCAAGGCCGGAATCCTCCACCCTCCACGCTTGACCTCTTCAAATACTCGTTGCTGCTTAGGATGTACCAATCATGTTAGAACTCCGCCGCGTCTCCAAACATTTCTCCGGCATCGCCGCCGTTGACCAGGTCAGCTTCAGTGCTCGCCCCGGCGAGGTCACCGGCTACCTTGGTCCCAACGGATCGGGCAAATCGACGACAATGAAGATGATCACCGGTCTCATCGAGGTAACTTTCGGCGAGATCCTGTTTGAAGGCCGGGAGATTCACGAGGACCTGATCGGCTACAAGCGCCGCATGGGGTACGTGCCCGAAGAGCCGAATCTTTACAACCACCTCTCCGGCGCCGAATACCTGACGATGATTGCTCAGCTTCGCAATCTACCCTGGCGCGCATCGGCGGAGCGGATCGACGGGCTTCTGCGGCTGTTCTCGCTCTACGATGACCGTCACGCAGGCATCTCCGGTTACTCGAAGGGCATGCGGCAAAAAATCCTGATTGCCGCGGCGTTGCTGCACAATCCGCAACTGGTGCTGTTGGACGAACCGTTCTCCGGACTGGACGTGGGCTCGGCATTGATGCTGCGCAGCCTGATCCAGGAGCTGGCCGGCCGCGGCAAGGTGGTGCTGTTCAGCTCCCACGAGTTGGATACTGTCGAACGCATTTGCTCCAGGGTTGTCATTCTCCATCGCGGCAAGCTCGTCGCCGACGACACGATCGAGAGGCTGCGCACGCTGATGGAACTGCCCACGCTTGAAGGCATCTTTTCGCAGCTCGCCGTTGAACAGGACACCGATGCGATGGCTCGCCAGATCGCGGACCTCATCCATGCATAACCTGATCCGCAAATTCGTCGATCGCCTGCCGCTTCAGTTTCGTGCCCTCTATCACCAGTTCCTGCTGCGCATTGTTGACCTCGAAGCCCTGTCAATCGAGGCCGACATTCCCCGCTTCCTCGGCCAGTTCGCAGGGGTGCTCATGATGTTCAGCATGATCAACGCCCTCGGCCTCCTCATCCATCCGCCGATTGACAATATCGCCTACTTGGTGGGCATGTTCTGGACCGTCGAACAGCGCATGATCTTCACCATGATGCTGGTGGTCGGACTCTTCGCCGTCATCAGCTGGGACTCGATCTTTCCCGACCGCTGCGACGTCATGGTGCTCGGTCCGTTGCCACTCACCGCGCACACCATCCTCATTGCCAGGATGGCTGCTTCCGGCGCTGTCGTGGGACTCGCCGTACTTGCCTTGAACTTCGCGGTGAGCTGCGCGCTGTCCCTCCTTCTGGGTGGGTTTTCGCGCTTTCTCATGATCCTCGCGGCTTATCTTTTCACAATGATCGCGGCCAGTCTCTTTCTGTATGGCTCAGTCCTCACCGTGCAGGGGTTGATGGCGCTCCTGCTCCCGCGTCGCGTCTTCCTGCGCGTCTCCGCCCTGCTCCAGATTGCCGCCTACGGGCTCTTCATCAGCGTCTATTTTCTTGAGCCAACCATCACCTCGCCCTCGGTTTTTGTCCTGCCCGTAAACCAGCGGATGCTCGACTGGTCGCCACCTTACTGGTTCTTCGCACTCTTCAATCAGCTCATTGGTTCGCTGCCACCCGCGCTTTCGTGGCTGGCGCAGCGTTCCTGGATGGGCCTCGGCATCGCGGTCGCAGGCGCTTCGGTTTCCCTGCTTCTTTGCTATTTGAGGACCATGCGCCGCATTGTTGAGGAGCCCGATTTGGTCCCGGGCGCCGGCGGTTTCCATGGGGCGGCGCGGTTCGGCAGCCGGCTCCAAAACGCCATTATGCTCTTCAGCGTGCGCTCGCTCACGCGTAGCCGTCAGCATCGCGTTGCCTATGCCTTCGCGCTCGCATTGGTGCTCGCCATCGTGCTCTCCTGGCTCCGCGACGAGCTATCGAACACGTCATTTCGTCTGCTCACCGTCGGCTTTCTCATCTCCACCTTCATGATGATGGGCTTGGCGGTCTTCGGTCTTCGCAGCGTTTTCTCGCTGCCCATCTCGCTTACAGCCAACTGGGTATGGCGCATCACACAGCTCGCTCCTCCTGAGAAATACATCGCCCAAACCAGGGCATTGTTGTTGTTCTTTGCGGTGACCCCCGTCTGGTTGGTCTCGGCTTGCCTGGCGCTTGACTTCAGGCCTTGGAGCCAGGTCGTTGGCCATCTCACTGTGCTCGCACTCATCGGATGGATCTTCACCGAGCTCAGCCTGATCGATTTCTATAAGGTTCCTTTCACCTGCTCCTACCTGCCGGGGAAGTCGAACTTCCAATTTGTTTTCTGGGGATTCGTAGTCCTGTTCGTCCTCGCATTTCCATGCGCAGAGGTTGAGTTGCGGGCGCTCCAACGTTCTTTTCAATACACGTGCATAGCCACCTCTCTGAGCAGCGTTGCCGCCGGGCTCTGGACATTCAACCGCCGGCGCGCCAGATCCGCGCTTCTCTACTTCGAAGAATTGCCGGAAGAAGTCCTCACAACGTTGAAGCTCATCCAAGTCCGGCCATCAACGGTCGAGGATAAGCCTGTGGGCCGACTGACCACTTAACGGCAAAAGCACCTTCGGTTCGGCTCACAAGCTTTTGCCACCAGTATGGCCGTCCAGGTTCTGGCTGCCTGCACCGTCCACATTGGGACAAAAAACGCCGGGGCAAATTGAGCCCCGGCGATGCGCGTGCAACGCAATCAAATTTTCCAGGAAAAATCCCCAGCCGACGTGAGCACTCAGGCCGCTGTTTTGCCGCGTGCTTCAAATGGCGCGTTCAACTGCCGACGGAGATTGCCTGCCAGGTCGGCAACTACGCGCAATTTCTCGGCCACCGATGAGGGGACCTCACCGCCGTTCAATGCCAGTTCTGAATGAAGCAGCAGCCCAGCCACAGTTCCTTTCAGCTCCGTTTCAATAGCGGCGGCAGCTGCCCGGTGCGCGAGCGCCTGCTCACGCTCGCGGCGGTGCAATGCCGCGCGTATCTCCCGGATCAGTCGCGCAGCCCCGGAGAGCGCGAAGTTGATCTGCAGAGGAATCGCCAGGCCTGCGTGTGCCCACAGCGCTTCGGCCGCGGCCGGATCGCACTCGGCCATGGTCTCATCCACCACCAACGCCAGAAATTCGCGGCGCCGCAACGCAGCCAGGGCGGCCTTTCGTCCCTCTGCCACTTCAACGTCCATGCCCAGCTGCGCACCCACCACCGCGGCGCAATTCTGTGCCCCTTCAAATCCGGTCACCATCAGAATGCTCATTTCGTTTCTCCCAAATTCCTGACTTGTGGTCTGTGGCTTTTCCCCTTGCCTGCTGCGCCGCTTCTGTCGAAGTTTCGTGAACCGCAGGAGAGCTCAAATCTCCAGATGCAAGCCGCCAGAGCGGAGGGGGTGAATGCTGAGGATTCCTTCTTACTCTTCGTGAAGCGGGTCGGCGATGCCATATTCCTTGAGCTTGCGATAGAGCGTCGTCTTGCCGATGCCCAGCAATTTGGCAGCCTGCAGCTTGTCTCCATTCAGCGTCCGGATGGCTCCCAGAATCGCTTCGCGTTCCATCTCGGCCAGCGTTTTCAGCTCAGGCTGGCCGCCTTCATCCGACGGTTCGCCGGTGGCGGCCGCGGTTCGCCTTGCATCCAGCCCCTGTTGCTGCAGTTGTGTGGGCAGATCGCCAAGGTGCAGCACCGGTCCGGAAGACATTGTGCAGGCCCGCTCCACGGCGTTCTCAAGCTCCCGCACGTTGCCCGGCCAGTCGTGCCGCATCATGGTGCGCAGGGCCTCGTCGCTGAGCGTGAACTTGGTGCCGTGCTCGCGGCTGATGCGGTCGAGGAAATGCGCTGCCAGAAGCGGAATGTCCTCGCGCCGGTCCCGCAAGGACGGAAGGCGCAAATTCACCACGTTCAGCCGGTAGAAAAGGTCTTTCCTGAACGTGCCCTTTTCGACCATCACTGCCAGATCTCGGTTGGTTGCGGCCACGATTCTTGCCTTGATCGGCACGCGATGGGTTGCCCCGACCGGACGAACCTCTTTCTCCTGAAGAGCCCTGAGCAGCTTGGCCTGAAGATCGAGCGTAAGCTCGCCGATTTCGTCCAGAAAAACCGTTCCTCCCTCGGCCGACACCAGCAATCCATCCTTGTTGCGGTTTGCGCCCGTAAAAGCACCTTTGACGTAACCGAACAGTTCGCTTTCGATCAGAGTTGGTACGAGTGACCCGCAATCCACGGGCAGAAACGGCTTTTGTGCGTTGGGACCGTAGGCGTGGATGGTCCGCGCCACCAGCTCTTTGCCGGTTCCGCTCTCGCCAAGAACCAATACCGGGTGCGAGCTTTGAGCGACCTTGGAAAGGATGCGGTAGAGTTTCTCCATCTCCCCTGAGCGGCCAATCATTGCGCCAAGACCTTGCGACAGCCTGAGCCGTTCGCGCAACTGGCGGGTTGCGGAGTCCGTCGTGTGGCTGGACGCAGCCCGGTCAAGCACCGTCGAGAGCTCGTCCATCGCAAATGGTTTGGTCAGGTAATCCGATGCGCCGCAGCGCATCGCCTCCACTGCCGCATTCACTGAGCCCGAGGAGGTCATGGCGATGATCGAGGTATTCGGATAGAGCAGCTTGACCTCGGAGACCAGTTCGAGGCCCTGGTTCGACCCCGCCGGGAGATTCACCAGCAGAATGTCGGTCGCACGGCCCCTCATCTGGCTCCGCGCCTGGCCCAAGTCTCCCGTGCTTTCGACCGCATATCCGAGGCTGGCGGCAATCTCGGCGCAGGCCGAACGCACGGCCGCATCCGCGTCCACCACCAGCAGGTGCAAGCGCACTGCCGGCTCCGCTAGTTGGGGGATAAACTCCATAGCCCTTTTGTTGAAGACTGTTTCAAGCATTGTAGTCGCCTCGCATGGATTAGAAAAATCTCGTTTCGTGGTTTATGGGTATGAGTGAAGAGCGCGAGTCTTTTTCGGCTCGTTCCTGACTGCAAACCCGGAGTTCACTGGCCTGAACGGTCTTGAAATGACTGGCTGCTCTGCTCCTGTTCGATCTGAAGAAGCCGATGAAGCTGAAAGCCGGCCGCTAGGGTCTCGTCGTTTGCACCGGCAGCTCGATTTCGAATCGCGCCCCGGCGGGTGCCTGGCTGGTAAGCCGGACGCGGCCGCCAGCCGCCTCCACGATGGAGCGTGTGATCGCCAGCCCCAGTCCGCGATGGGAAGCCGCCCAGCTTCCACCATCGGCGCTGCCCTTCGCCCGCGTCGTGTACCCCGAAGCGAAGATGGTCTCAAGCGACTCCGCGGGGATGCCTGCGCCGCTGTCTTCGATGGCGAGTTGCAAGGTGTCCGTGGCGCCCTCAACGGCGGGAAGTTCACAGAGTGAAATGTGAATTGAACCTCCATTCGGCATCGCTTCTGCGGCGTTCTTCACCAGGTTTACCAGCATTCGGGTGAGGTCCTCGCCGGTGAGCCGAACCGCTTTGGCCGCGCCCGCGACATCGACCTTGACTGCGATGGCCGCCCCGGCCAGGGCTGCAAGGAGGTTGTGGTTGGCAGACAGCTCGAGCGCCATGTTTTCAATGGGCACAGCCGGCATCGGGTCCCAGCGCGCGGGCGCACCCGCGGCTCGCGATCTTCTGGCGATCCTCTCCATCGCGCGTGAAACGGCCCGTTCGACTGCAGTGGTGTCGAGGCTGGTGTTCAATGGCGAAGAGGAACGGGTACCCAGGCTTCGATCAGTCCATGAGTCCTGAAGGGTACTGAAGGTGGGAACCGCGTTCGCATCAATCTGAGCACAGGCGCTTTTGTTGAGCTGAGTGGGGATGTTTTCCTCGGAGTCAGAGTCAATGCTTGAGGCAATATTGGAGTCAAGAGCCACCAGTTTTTCCACCAGCCGCCGGCTCGCAGCAGCCACCAGGCGCAGTTCGTTTCCGTAGTGGGTGAAGGGAGCCGCCAGAACGCCAGGTTCCTCGAGCAGATCGCAATAGAGCCCCAGCGCGGTCACCATGTTCCGGGCATCGTGTGCAACCTCAGCAACGCTTTCGCCCTCGCACCCGAGAGAGGCTAATGTCTCCACGACGGCCTCCACCCTCTTCCGTCCCGCTCCGCTTCTTCCCGCATTGACTTGTGTTTGTTGCATGATGCGCTCCATGATCAGCGATCGGTGTTCACAGGCCAGTCGAGAGTGGCCGAAGACCCCGTTTACGGCTAGGCCTCTCTCCATGTTTCTGGTTCCTGTTGCTTGACGACTGATTCTTCTGTCCTCTTCTAATACACGTCGCGTGCCAAACCAGAACAGTTTTGCTAAGTTCCTGATAAAGGAATGACTTCTGCCTGAATTCCCATTCAGGAGCCATCGGCGCTGACCGGCCAATCCCTCCCGAAATGGGACAAGCCTGAACGGCGTTGCGGTCCTAATTCTTTTGCTTTGTGTTGCTTGTCCTTGAATTTCCAAAGCAGTTCCGTTTCGGTCCGCTTTCCCACCTTGGAACGGATCCCTGCGCGATGTTGTCGATGGGGGTCCCGTACAATCAGCTTTATGAATTCGAATCATTTTTCTGAAGGATTTTTTCGTTCCGGGGGGCGGAGTGCTGACCAGTTGAGGCCCATGTCGCTCGAGCCCGGATTTGTTCAGACCGCGGAAGGGTCGGTACTGGTGTCGTTTGGCAATACGCGCGTACTGACCAACGCAACCATTGAACAGGGTGTGCCGGGATGGCTGCGCAACTCGGGCCGTGGATGGGTGACGGCGGAATATGCGATGCTGCCGCGCTCGACGGTGACGCGGACGCCGCGGGAGAGCGAGAGGGGCAAGATCGGCGGACGGACGCACGAGATCCAAAGACTGATTGGGCGCAGCCTGCGATCCGCGGTGGACATGCAGGCTCTGGGCGAGCGGACGGTAATCCTGGATTGTGACGTGATCCAGGCTGACGGCGGCACGCGGACGGCGGCTGTTACCGGTGCTTGCGTTGCACTGGCTTTGGCGTTGAATGCTCTGGTCAGGGCGGGGACACTGAAGAAATCGCCTCTGAAACAACTCGTGGCAGCAACATCTGTGGGGATTGTGGGTGGCACGGCGCTGCTCGACCTGTGCTACGAGGAGGATTCGACGGCGGAGGTGGACATGAACGTGGTGATGACGGAGGATGGCGGCCTGATTGAGACGCAGGCGACGGCGGAGAAGGGGAGCTACACGCGGGCCCAATTGAATGAGCTACTTGACCTGGCGGCGGGCGGTTTGAAGGAGATCTTCGCGGCGCAGCGGTCGGTGGTCGAGGCAGCTTCAAAAGGCTAGTTTTCGTCTCTCAGGCGAAGCCATTTAATTTGCGCGCATCTTCGATTTGAGACTGCGCCCAGGGCGACGATTTTGAACAAATCGTAGCTTGCGGCGAGCCGATTTGGCAGGAGCAGGTGAGGGGTCGCGAAGCGACCAGGACCAGCGAGACGATTTTGACCGAACTGGCGTGGACCAGCAGGACACTTGATGTGCTCAATGTACAAAAATGGTCGGAAAAAGACGGTTTTTAACGAGTTTTCGCACGCTTTTGCGGACGGTTTTGCACCGAAGTTGGTGCAGAGATCAGAGATCAGAGATCAGAGATCAGGGGTCAGGGATCAGTGGTCAGTGAACAGGGAACAGCTTTCAGGTTTCGGGAGGGTTGCTTCCAATCCGAGGCGAGAGAATTCTGGCTTGCTTTGTTCGGGTGGACAGCCTGCCCTGGACGGGAACTTCATTTTTTTCTTGGCGATTCGCGATCTGTGGAGCAAACTATCCTGAACCGCCCATCCTGCTCGTGGGCTATTGATGTTCCAACCGCTTCCCTTTTTGCACAGTATTCACATTCATCTGTCAGTTTGAGGCTTTATGGTCTTGAGCGCCAGGATGCACAATTCTTTGAATACGCTTAAGCGGTAACGGGAAAGCACCGCCCGGAAACGCAGGGCCTCCATAGCGATCTTTTCCAAGTCTTGTGCGGTATGTGCACGAAAGATAGACCGCATCAGGGACTGAAATGGTTCGACGGAGGAGTTTCACCAATCCCACTCATCGCATGAAGCCGCGATGAATGGGGCACCCGATCCATGGGCCTCGGTTGTAGAGCAAGCAAACCAAAAATCCAAAACCATGCGAGGAGATCGATGAATCAACTTTTGTGGAAGGCTATTTCCTGTTGCGTTGTTTCAGCTCTGATATTGACCTATTGCGCGCAGCACGTGGCGGCGCAACAAACGCTCGGATCTATCAACGGAACCGTAGTCGATCCATCGGGTGCTGCCGTGCCCAGCGCAAAGGTCACGGTTACGGACGCAGCGATTAACTTCAGCGCGAGTACCTTGACGCAGGGGACGGGATTTTTCCAGATCTTCAATCTGCCCGTCGGCAACTACGTGGTGACGATCGGCCACGCGGGTTTTGAAACTACCGAGATCAAAGGCATCGGTGTGCAGGAGGCAAGCGCCCGAACCGTAAATGCCACATTGCAATTGGGCCAAGTGACCGAATCGGTTGAAGTGACGGCGACGCCGCTGCTGAACGCCACAGACGCCACCAACGGCTACACGCTCGATTCCTCGCAGATTGGAATTACGCCATTGGCCACGGGCAGTTTCACCCAGATGGCGGTGCTTTCGACGGGCGTGAACGCGGAATTGCTATCGAACCTCGACTCCAACGCCGGAATCGGCAATCAGCCGATCTGGGCGAATGGCCAGCGCGACACCTCGAACACGTTCCAGGTGAACGGCGTGGACTCCACCAACCTGTTCAACGGGAAGAGCTCGTCGGGGTCCAGCTCACAGCGCTATAACTTCAACATCGGCAGTGCGCCTACAGTGGGCGGATCTTTCTCCGTCGGCACCTCGGTTTATGGTTCAAACGGCAACAGCCTGCCCTCTCCTCCGCCGGAGTTTACGCAAGAGTTGCGCGTGAATGCCTCAATGTACGATGCGCAACAGGGCGCCACAAGTGGCGCGCAGATCGACGTGAACACCAGCACCGGCACCAATGACTGGCACGGCCAGGTCTACGGCTCCTATGCCAACAATCTGATCAACGCCTCGCCTTTCTTCTTCAACCAGGCCTATCAATTGGCCCAACAGGGATTCGGAGTGTTCCCGCAGGCGCTGGTGAACCCCTGGCTTCGCCGCTGGAACTCGGGCGTTTCGGTGGGTGGTCCCGTCAAGAGAGACAAGCTGTTCTTTTTTGCGGCTTATCAGCGGGGCGTGAATGAAGATAGCGGAACGGGACTTGCCGAGATGACGGTTCCAGCGGGACTGACGGACGACCGTTCCGACGGAGCGCTGTTGGCCCTGGATGGGCCCACCGCAGGTGGATGGAATTGCGTGTCTTCGAGTTCACACACCTGCGCCACGTCAATCGATCCGGTTGCGTCAGCAATCATGAATGCCAAGCTGGGCAACGGGCAATACATCATTCCGTCCTCGCAAGCCACTGGCCCGCTCCAATATAACTACGGCGTACCGAACGTCGTTCTTCAGGGAATATCGCGTTTGAACACCGATCAGGCCACCGTTGCGGTCGACTACGACGCCACCAAGGCGGATCGCGTGTCGGCCAAGTATTACTACCAGAGATCGCCGGTAAATCGACCATTCGGCTTCTCGGATACGGCCGGCTTTCCACTGACGCAGCACAATGGTTCCCAGGTGGTTTCGATCGACAACACGATCTCCATCGGTTCCAGGCTGAACTGGGAGCAGCGCCTCGGATTTGTCCGCATGGGTTCGTTCACCAATTACCAGCAAACGGTGGTTGGCGGCACTCTTGGTGTCTCAGCCGCGCAGACGACCAACTTGCTGGCAAATATTCTGCCGGGCCTGGAGATCAAGAACTTCGGTTACAACGACCAGTACGCGCCAAATCTCAACATCGGTCCGTCGGGCACCCCCGGCGCCTTTGTGGATATGGGCTACTACCAGAACCGCTTGAATCCTTCAACCAACGTGATCTTTACGGCAGGCAGGCACACCATTGTTGCCGGCGGCGGGTACAGCTACACGCAATTGAATATCACCAATAACCGCTCGGGTCATGCGCAGATCGTGATGAACAGCTTTGACGACTTCCTGCAGGGGCAAGTGGCCAAGTCAAGTGTTTTGGAGAGTATCGATCCCGTCACGCACCGCAACAATTCGGATCGCTACTATCGCAGCAATGAGCTGAGCGGCTATGTGCAGGACAAGTGGCAGGCTCTTTCAAACCTGAGCATCACCGCCGGCGTTCGTTACGACTATCACGGCGGCATGACGGAAAAGTACGGCAACTTTTTCAACTTCGATCCGGCGTTGTACAACGTAACCGGTACCTCGACAACAGGATTCAACGTTGTCAATTCCGGATTTGTCATCGCCGGGAACAACACGCAGAACCCGACCAAAGGTGTTTCCGCATCGACGCTGAACGGACGCCAGTGGGGCATCTCGCCTCGGGTGGGATTTGCCTGGTCGCCGGCACGCGACCATGGAAAATTCGTGGTGAGCGGCGGCGGCGGTATTTACTACGACCGTGGCGAACTGTTTACCTATCTTTCGCAACCCGCGGGCAGCTCGACCGGCGGTCCTTTTGGTGTAACGGAAGAGGCGCCGCTGGTCAGCCTTGCTACTGGAAATTCGACTAGTGGCTCCCTGACACTGGAGAATCCCCTGGGAAATCTGGCATTCAATACGCCGGCGCAGGGAGGGATTTACTCGCCGCCGAGTTCCGACCCCAGCGCAGTGGGACAGGCCTTGCAGGCTCAGTTGAATGAGATGACCGGGTCACCCAGTTCGGGTTATTACGCTCAATTCGGCAAGAATTGCGGCGGCGTGCAAAGTCAGGAAGGATACCTCCTCTGCACCTCGCCTTTGAACTTTGGTTATTACGACAAGAATAATGTTCTGCCCTACACAATCAATTACACCCTGAGTGTGCAATGGCAGCCAAGAGGCGATCTTGCCATCACTCTCGGTTACACCGGAAATCGCGGACGGCATTCGGTAATTCCCATTCCGATCAACGAGCCGGGAATTGCAACCGCGACGAATCCGATCTGGGGCGAGACGACCTCGTATGGCATGGAAGTGATGAACCAGAACAATGAGGTCGATCCCAACTACGACTATGCGCCGATTGCGACTGAGCCATGGAACACCTCTGACGCCGGCAATACGGACTTCAGGACGCCCTATGTGGGGTATAGCCCCAATGCCGCGGATTTCAAGACCGTTGGTGTTTCGGCTTACGACGCCCTGCAGGCGCACCTGGAAAAGAGGCTTTCGCACAACTTCCAGGTTGGCGGAAGCTACACCTGGAGCCACTCGCTCGACGAACAGAGCGACATCGGCCTGTTCTTCACCGGCGACAACCCGACCCATCTGCGCGACTCCTGGGCCTCGTCGGACTTTGACCGCACCCATGTGTTCACGGGCAACTTCCAGATAGATGTGCCCAACCTGGTGAAGAGCAACGACTTTGCCTCCTACATCACAAACGACTGGCACCTCACCGGAATCGCAACCCTGCAAAGCGGCGAGCCGTATTCACTGTATGAGTTCTACGGCGCCGTTGGCAGCATCAACTTCGGAAACTTCCCGACGCTGATGAACCCTGTTCTTGGCATCAAAGACCCCAAGAATCCGAAATCCGCGTTCACCGGCAACAAGGGGTCCTTCCGCGGCAGCGGCGGCTCCTACCTTCCAACCATCGATCCATCGCAGGTCCAAATTAATTACCTGGCGCCCGGTACGAACGGCATTCCCAGCGCCACTACCCCTGGCGCCAATGCGAGCGATCCGATCGATATCTACCAGACCGCATTCAATGTGGGACAGCGCAATATCTTCCGGCAGCCATCCCAAAAGCGTCTTGATCTCTCCATCCGCAAGGGCTTCAAGGTTACGGAAAGGGTGAGGGCTCAATATGAACTCAACGTCTTCAACGTGACCAACACAACCAGCCTTGACATCCCGCAGGACCAGGCGCAGATTCGCCAGAACAATGGATGCTCCGCCAGTGCCATCAGTGCGGATTTTGGTTACAACAATTGCAACGCATACCGTACCTACCTCGGTTACGGCCAGGTTGTGACGGCCAATAACACGACGGATCAACAGTCGGCCTTGACCAACCTGGATCAAGTGCCCTTCACCACCGGTACCGGCAAAACAACGCAGCTCTCGCCACTGCTTCAAATTGGCCAGGGAACGTGTACTGCGGCCCTGACGATCGCCAACACAAGCACCTGCCCCAACAACGCCGCGAACTTCGGGTCGGCGACGGGGACGATCGGTGGTTCCCGTGCATTCACTATGGGCTTCCACGTGATGTTTTAGAGGCTGTCATTGAATTTGAAGGGGCTCCTTCGGGAGCCCCTTTTGTTTTTGGGTGAGTGAAGACGGCCGTTGCGTTTGTCAGGGATGTTGCTCGATGGCGATAGGGATAGTGGCCGTGTTGCCGCTGGTGGCCAGGGCTATGAGGCTGGTGGAGACACCGGGCAGGGTGGCGGGCGAGAAGGTGACGGAGCCGTCGATTGCCGAGGTGGCTGTGGAGGATTCAGAGGCGAGCAACGTGCTGGGCGGGCAGACGGTGTGCTGGACGCAGGGCGGAGCCCAGGCGTAGAGAGCCTGGTAGAGGGCGACGGTGCCACCGGCCATGGGGTTGCCGTCCATGTCGAGCAGGCGGAGGGTGACGGCGGCGGGCGGGGCGGAGACGGCGAGGGTTTGCGCGGTGCCGGAGACGGCGACGAGCGAGGCGTACTCAGGGCGGGAGCCAAAGGCCGTGTAGACAACGCACTGGCTGGTGCCGTTGAGACAGGCGCTGATGGTCCCCGTCTGGCCCTCGGCGAGCGGACCGACGGTGAGCGTGGTGGTGGCGATGCCGCTTGCGCTGGTGAGGACGGCGGCCGAGCCCTGAGTTGCGATTCCGGAGTTGGGGGTGGCGGTCCAGACAACCGACTGGCCTGGCGCGGGTTTTCCGGCGTTGAGGACCAGGGCCTGGACGGTCCAGGTAAAGGTGGCACCGGCGGCGAGCGAGAGCTGCGGCGTAAGCGAGGCGAGGACGGGCGGCGTGCCTCCCGTAAAGTGAGCCTGCAGGCTGGAGCCGTTGGTGAGCGAGGCGGTGACAATGGAGGGCGTGGCATTGGCGGCGAGGACGTTCATGGTGGCGCGGCCGTCTCCGGTGGCTACGACGGCACAGACGGGCAGACCGCACGCGAGAGTGGCGGTTCCCGAGGTGACGGTAAAGATGACGCTGACGGCGCCGGCGGGGGTGAGATCGGGGCCGAGTGCGGTGACGGTGAAGGGGATGGGCGTGGCGATGGGCACAGTTCCCGCAGGTGCGGTGTCGAGGGTGAGCGCGTCGCCGGTACCGGAGTTGTAGCTGATGGCGCCGGAGAGAACGGCGGCCGCGGAGAAGGCGGGCAGATCGTCGACTTCGACATCGACCGAGCCGGTGACGCCGCTGGCCGCGGCGGGGGCGATGGCGGTGATCTCGTTGGGCGAGATGCTGGTGACGAGGGCGGGCTGACCGCCGACCAGCACCGTGTCTGCAATGCGGAAGCCCATGCCGCGTATGACGATGGGACCGCCTCCGGCGGGCAGGCGCGGGGGCGAGACGGTGTCAGCGTAGAGCACCCAGCCGTTATAGGAGTAGTCGGGACGGCCGTCGCCGCGCTGGTCGGCGATGCCGATGCGGACGATGTCTGCGCCGCTGGTTGAGACCTGAAGGAAGGTTTCGCCGGGGGCGAGGCCGTTGAGTCCGGGCGCGGTGCCGACGGCCGTGGAGCCGACGGCGTCGAATGCGTCCCAGACGCCGAGGACCGGCATGGCTTTGTTATCGGTGGGCGTGCCGGTTTCGTCGGTGGCTTCAGTGACGATGGTGAAGGTGCGGCCGGCGCGGACCGGGAAGCTGAACCAGTCGCTCTGGCCGACCTGGCTGAGACGGCCGATCCACTGGCCACCGGCGGGCATGGGGCGGGGGAGGATCTGGGTGCCGATCGCGTCCTGATAGCCGCCGACGGCGGAGTCCGGCGCGCTGACGGCGAGGGTTTGCAGGCTGCCTGCGGCAAGATTGGGCACGGTGATGGACTGGAGCGTGCCGGAGGGAGTGACCTGGCCGACAGTGTAGGGGCCGACGGAGTTCTCGAGGATGTAAAGCGGATTGATGGGCTCGAAGGTGACCTGGTAGCTGGCGGATGTGACGCCGGGAGGCAGCGGGATGTCGCTGAGGTCGAAGTAGCCCTGGAGGGTGGAATCGGACGAGCCCCATTGGGTGAACGGCACGCCGTTTGGGTTGGTGAATCCGGTGATGGGGTTGCCGTGGTTGCCGGAAAAGTACGCTCCGGAGACGAAGGAGACGGCGTACTGCAGGAGCGGGTTGCCGTTGGCGTCGAGCGGGATGGCGGTGACGTCGACGCCCTGCATGCCGCTGCCGGTGCGGAAGGAGACCGTGCCCTGGATGGAGACGGTGCTGGCCGCCGTGAGCTCCTTGCCGGGAAAGGCGGAGAGGTTTTGTGCGGTGATGGGGTAGATGCGGTTGAGGGCGGCGATGTCGTCCATACGAAGGACTGACGGGTTGGGAATGCAGATGCCGCCGGTGGGACCGCAGTTGCCGCCGAGGGGCTGCATGACGGGCCATCCCGCCGAGCTCTCGGGCTGGTAGGGAGCGGGGTTGACCTGGGAGTAGTCGAGGCCGAGGACGCGGCCGAAGGCGCGCTCGAGATCAAAGCTCATCATGGAGAGGAGGTTGGCGCTGGTGGCGCAGAGGCCGTTGAGAATGATGACGGCGTGGGCGATGGTGGCGTCGGGATTGAGGTTATCCATGAAGACCCAGACGCCGTTGTTCTGGCAGCTGGTGGGCTGGCTTGCGGTGGTGCCGTAGAGGGCGTCGATGACCGAGCCGTCAGCGTCATAAATGACGGCGAGCGGGTAGGTGGTGGCGGAAGGGGTGACGTCGGAGGGCGCCGCGATCTGGCCTGAGGTGTTGACCACGATGTTTGAGCCGTTGACGTCTTCGTTGAGGGGGCCTTTGTCGGTGAGGGTGACGCCGGCGGTGGGGATGGCGCTCCAGAGGGCGGCCGCGGCGTCCACCATGGCGGTGGCCTGCTGGTTGGTGACCTGGGCGTTGAGCGGACCCCGGTCGACGTAATAGTTGAGCTGGCCACCGGACCAGTGGACGGGCTGGCCCTGGACGCCGGGGTTGAAGAAGGAGGATCCGGCGATGAATTTGGGGCCGCCGGCGCGGGCGATTGCGGGCGCGAAGAGAGTGGCGACGGCGACCAGCATTGCTGGAAGCAGGGCGGGGCTGGATTTGGCCAGGATGAACACGATTCCCTCTGGAGGGGGAAGGTGCATGTGAATGGCCTAAGAGGTGCGGGGAGAATTAGAGATTCTTAAGGATTTTGGTTAGAAAACTCTTAGATTTAGCGTGTTTTGGCGGGGCCGGTTCGGGGTGGAGGCAAAAGCCCGAAAGGCTCGAGGGGAAGCTCGTTCTTTCCCATCCATCCGCGGTGAAACTCCACCCCACGTACTAAGACCTGTCCGTGGGGACCCCGGAACTGCGGATGGATGGGGCACGGGGTCCTCGTTCCGGGTGGGGCGCAGCAGGTTGCGGTCCTTGACGCTTGTGATTCCGGGGCGAAAGTTGTATTGCCAGTGAATTTAGGGGCGGCGTAGGTTGGGCAGGCTGCCAGAAGAGCTCCCCAAACCGGCAAGATGGAAAGTTCTGCAGCGCAAGCAAAACAAAACAGGAGGTTTAAGAAGATGAAGCGAAGAATGTTTCTTTGCGTAGCGGCGGTGTGCGCCGCAGCCATTCCGGCCATGGGGCAGGCGGCGAGCGGGGCGAAGACCGGGAACAAGGCGGGAGGAGCGGGTCAGGCGGCCGCTGCTCCGGTGGCCGCTCCTTCGACAGCGGGATTGAAGTGCACGGGAGATGACGGTTCGGCCTGTTCGCCAGCGCAGGTGGCTGACCTGAACAGCGGGATTTTGGTGGGCAGACGGCAGCACGAGCCGCTGAGGCTCGTGCAGGCCGTTTCGCAGGGTCCGAATGGGCAGTTGAAGTGCACGCAGACGAACGGCAGCGCGTGCACCGATGCACAGCTTTCCGCTGTGATCGAGGTAGCGGAGGAGACCGCGGCCGCCAGCAAGACGAAGAACAAGGGAGGCGGGGGATTCCATGTGATGAAGTCGATCGATGTGGCCAGCCCGTAGGGGGAAAGCAGGGAACAGGGATTAGGGATTAGGGATTAGAAAAACTCTGGGTTGATTGCATTGGTGTTCAGCCCGTCGCCCAAGCACCCCATGGACGGAGGCCTGCCTGTGGGTTCCCGGCCACGCCAACCCAGAGAGTCCCCCAATGGGGCGGCCGCCGCGTCACCAAAAGGTGTACGCCGGTAAAGTCCAGTATTTGAGCTCTTTACCTGGCCGGCTGACCCCGTGGTCACCTGTCTGGAGATGCCTTCCAGGGGTGTTTCTGGGCCAAAGTTGTATTGCCAAGGGGCCGAGGGCCGCGTAGTTTGGGCACGTAGCAAGGTGGGTTGCCCAATTCCCTGTGGAGAGTGCGACCTGCGGCGTAACGTAAACATTAGAGGAGACTTATGCGGATAAAGCCAGTCATGCGAATATGCGCGATGGTCGTTTTGGCCGCTGCTTCCCTATCTCTGTTTGGTCAGGGCGCCAGCCAAGCCAAAAGCGGGAACGGCGGGGCAGTGAGCGAGGGCGGAGCGAACCTGAGGGGGGTATCTGATCCGATGGCCTCGGCTTCGATGACGCTGCTGCGGTGCACGAGCGCTGACGGCTCCTCAGCGTGCACGGCGGACCAGGTGGCCGAGCTGAATCGTGGAATCGTGTCGAGCCGCAGGCAGCACAAGCCGCTTTCGATGGTGCAATACCTGGACCTGGAACCGAATGGTTGGCTGAAGTGCTCCCAGATGGACGGCAGCACATGCACGGATGAGCAGCTTTCCGCCGTGATTTCGGTGGCGTCCGAGGTGCAGAGCCGGGGCGCAAGCTTCCGCCTATCGAGGCAGGTCGACGTAGCCACACGCTGACGGCCGAGCAGGCCCGAGATGCGGGCCGGTTCGAGCGCGGGGCAGTTTAAATTTCAGGATAAAAATCAAAGAATGCATCGAGCGAACGCTTGAGCTGCGCCTCGATCTCCTGGCGCGAGCCTTCGATGGAGTGCATGGTGACGTGGGCCACGTGTCCGTTGGCCAGCTTGAGGGTCGCGTCCTCGATCGCCGTGACCTCGCCTTCGGGCAGCAGCCTGAGTCCGTAGATAAGAGTCAAATTCGCCATAAGTGACATGATAGAGAGAAATACGCGTCGTGTGTTGAAACCGGCGCGGGCGGGGTACGTGTGCGATGGCGAGGATCAGCAGGCGGGATTGGCTGAAGGGTGCGGCGGCGTTGGCGGCCATTCAGGGTGGAAGGCGCGCGGGAGCGCAGGTGGGGATGGAGTTGCGGGCGGGACGGCCGCCAGTGAATCAGAGGCATTTTAGATGCGCGGCGGTCGAGGCGTTGATCGCGAAGACCAGGCGGCAGATTCGCGACGAGGCCCTGGCGGTAATTTTTGAGAACTGCTTTCCGAACACGCTGGACACGACGGTGTATGCGAGTACGGTGGACGGCAAGCCCGATACGTACGTGGTGACGGGCGACATCGATGCGATGTGGCTCAGGGACTCCTCAGCGCAGGTGTGGCCTTACGTAGCGCTGGCGAAGGAGGACGCGGAACTGCGGCAACTGCTGGAAGGACTGATCCGGCGGCAGGCGCGGATGATCCTGATCGATCCCTATGCGAATGCGTTTATGCGCGACGAGAAGCAGCCACCGCTGACCTGGGCGGTGCACGACAAGACGGAACATCACGCAGGGGTGGGCGAGCGCAAGTGGGAGGTGGATTCGCTGTGCTATCCGCTGCGGCTGGCGCATGGGTACTGGAAGGCAACCGGAGACATAAAGCCGTTTGACGCGGAGTGGAAGGAGGCGGCGTGGAACCTTGTGCGGACCTTCCGCGAGCAGCAGCGCAAGAAGGACAAAGGGTCATATTCATTTGAGCGCAACTCCGCCGTTCCCTACGATACGGTGGCGTTGAGCGGGTTCGGCAACCCGGCGCGGCCGGTGGGAATGATTTTCTCGATGTTCCGGCCGTCGGACGATGCGTGCATTTATCCGCTGTTTGTTCCGGCGAACCTGTTTGCCGTGACGAGCCTGCGCAAGCTGGCGGAGATGGCGGCGCATGTGCTGGATGACGCCAAGCTGGCGACGGAGGCGGCGGAGCTGGCGATGGAAGTGGAGCGGGCGCTCGAGATTCACGGAAGGGTGCATCACGAGAAATTTGGCGAGATCTGGGCGTACGAGGTGGACGGCTACGGCAATGCGCTGATGATGGACGACGCCAACGCGCCGGGACTGGTGAGCATGGCGTACCTGGGTTGCGCGAGCGTGGAAGATCCGCTTTACCGTCGGACGCGGGCGTTTGCGCTGAGCGATTCGAATCCTTATTTCTTCAAGGGCAAGGCGGCCGAGGGCGTGGGCGGGCCTCATGAGGGGCTGAACATGGTGTGGCCGATGGGGATTATGTACCGGGCGCTGACTTCGACCGACGATGCGGAGATACGGATGTGCCTGCGCTGGCTGCGGGATTCGACAGCGGCGACCGGGTTCATGCATGAATCGTTTGACAAGGACAACGCATCCAGTTTTACGCGGTCGTGGTTTGCGTGGGCGAACACGCTGCTGGGCGAGTTGGTGTTGAAGCTGGCGAAGGAACGGCCAGCGCTGCTGGCATCGAAACTGGATTGAGCGGGACTAGATTGACGGGGGCGGCCGCGGCAAGCGGCTAAAATCGGGATAGGAAAACTTATGAGTGAGATTCGCGACACAGTAATTCTTGGCTCGGGATGCGCCGGGCTGACAGCGGCCATCTACACGGCGCGCGCGGGGTTGAAGCCGCTGGTTCTTGAAGGGCACGAGCCGGGTGGGCAGCTTTCGATCACGACGCTGGTGGAGAATTTTCCGGGCTGGCCGGAAGGCATCCAGGGGCCTGACCTGATTGAGAACATGAAGAAGCAGGCGGCGCGGTTTGGCGCGGAGTTCCAGCTGGCGCATTTGAGCCGCGTGGACTTGAATGCGCACCCGATCAAGCTGCATACGGCGGCGGGCGAGATTTTGACGCGGACGCTGATTGTGGCGTCGGGCGCGAGCGCACGCTGGCTGGGTTTGCCGAGCGAGCAGGCGCTGATCGGGCACGGAGTTTCAAGCTGCGCAACGTGCGATGGGGCATTTTTCCGCGGGCACGAGATCGCGGTGGTGGGCGGCGGCGATTCGGCGATGGAAGAAGCGCTGTTTCTGACGCGCTTTGCCTCGAAGGTGACGCTGCTGCACAGGCGCGACGCGTTCCGCGCATCGAAGATCATGCTGGAGCGGGCGATGGCGCATCCCAACATCGAACTGCGCCCCAACACCGTGGTGGTAGAGGTGCTGGGCGTGGAAGAGAAGGATGTGAAGGGCCTGAAACTGAAGAATGTGAAGACGGGCATGGAGGATGAGTTGCCAGTGAAGGGCCTGTTCCTGGGCATTGGGCATGAGCCCAACGCCAAGATGTTTGAAGGGCAGATGGACCTGGACGAGGATGGATACATCAAGACGACGGGCAACGTGCTGACGACGTTCGGGGGCAAGGCGATTCCCGGAGTGTTTGCGTGCGGCGACGTGCAGGACCGGCGCTACCGGCAGGCGATTACGGCCGCGGGATCGGGATGCATGGCTGCGCTTGAGGCGGAGAAGTATTTGGAAGAGCGCGGGCACTGAGAAACAGGGTTCAGTGGTCAGTGGTCAGGACAAGCGCGTGGTGGGGTTGGTTCTGTTCCTGATTGAGGGTGCGACATCAGGCTTCTTCATTCCCCGGTCCCCAACGGCGAGGGACCGGGGGCACCCATAATTATTTCAAATCTAGAACTGGTGAAAAGCGAAGAAGACTGCACCGACCAGGAAGGCTGCTGAGACGGCGTGGTTCCAGCGCAGGTGCTCTCCGAAGTAGAAGGTAACGAAGACGCCAAAGACGATCAGCGTAATGACCTCTTGAATGACTTTGAGCTGCACGGGCGAAAAACGGTCTGCGCCGAGGCGGTTGGCGGGAACCTGGAAACAGTATTCGAAGAAGGCAATCCCCCAGCTGACGAGGACGACCTTCCAAAGGGCCTCGTGCCGGAAGCGGAGATGACCGTACCAGGCAAAGGTCATGAAGATGTTGGAGATGGTGAGTAAAATAACGGTCCACATAAGGTTGTTGGATGCGGACGGATGGAACCGAGTTGCGGCGGCGTTCCGGATGGATGAAGACGCGCAGACAGGGATGCGATGACGGCACTGGCGGAAAATCTCGAACGGCTGGAAGAGGCGATCGGGCGGGCTTGTCGCGCGGCGGGGCGCGCGCGCGGCGATGTGGAGCTGATGGCCGTGTCGAAGACGTATGCGGCGGAGAAGATTGTTGAGGCGGCGGAGCTGGGGCTGCGGCTGTTTGGCGAGAACCGCGTGCAGGAGTTTGCATCGAAGGCTGCAGGGGTGAAAGAGTGGCGCGCAGGAGGAAGCAACGCAGCGGCGGATGCGCCGGTGCTGGTGCACTTGATCGGACATTTGCAGTCGAACAAGGCGGCGCGGGCGGTGGAGATTTTTGATGCGGTGGATTCGGTGGATTCGCTGAAGCTGGCGGAGCGGCTGAATGAGGCCGCGGGTCGATTGGGGAAAAAGCTGCCGGTGCTGATCGAGGTGAAGCTGAGCCCGGAGGAGACGAAGGCGGGGTTGGCGCCGGAGTCTCAAGCGGCGGCTGAACTGCTGGAGCGTCTGCCGGATTTCGAGAATTTGCAGACGCGGGGGCTGATGACCATTGCGCCGTGGGGCGTGCAACAGGATGTGACGCGGGCTTGCTTTCGCAGTTTGCGGGAGTGGCGAGATAAGTGGGCGGCGGAGCATGGGCGATTGAAGCTCGATGTGTTGTCGATGGGGATGAGCGGGGATTTCGCGATTGCGATTGAAGAGGGCGCGACGCGGATTCGGATTGGAACGGCTCTGTTTGGAAAGCGGGCGCCGTGGACCGGCGACGAGTCATGACGGGGGAAGAGTGATGTTGCGCGCGGCGGAAGGCGGAGTGACGCTGACGGTGCGCGCGCTGCCGGGCGCGAAGCGGAAGACGGCGATTCTGGGCGTGTATTGCGAGGGTGAGAAAGAGCGGCTGAAGATTGCGGTGCAGGCTCCGGCGATTGAGGGGCGAGCTAACTCGGCGCTGATTGAGTTTTTGGCGGATAAGTTCGGGGTGGCGAAGAGTTATGTTGAGTTAGTAAGTGGGGAGTTATCGCGGAGTAAGGTGTTCTTGATTCGGGGAGTTGGGTTGGGGACTGCGAAGGCGCTGGTCAAAACCTGGGTTTCGCAAGTGGATTGATTTTTCAAACTAAATAAATAAGAGCAACCACAAAAGCAACTGCAGATCCTTCGACTCGTCCGCCGCGGCGGACTCGCTCTGGATGACAATCAATTCTCTTGAAATCTGAGCTGCCCGGGTTTAGCGGTGGTGCGGGTGGATGGCTACTGCGAGGGCTTCTTCGGGCTCGGGACGGACGCGGAAGTCGGCGTGGGCCTCGGCGAAGAGGATTTTTCTGTCCTTGGCGATGACGTAGGTGGCGGGGATGGGCAAGCGCCAGCTTGGTTCGCCGTTGACGAAGGGGATGTTGACGAGGATGGACTGGTAGTAGGTGCGGTGGTACTCGGGAACGGTGTAGACAAGGCCGAATTGCTCGGCGACGAGGTTGCTGGGGTCGGCGAGGACGGGGAAGGGCAGGCCGTGCTGGCCGGCCATGAAGTCGCTCTGGCGTGCCGTTTGCGGGCCGATGGCGACCATCAGGCCTTCGTGCTCGCGGAGGGTTCCGTAGAGATCGCGCCAGGCTTCAAGCTCAGTGACGCAGTAGGGGCACCAGCGTCCGCGGAAGAATTTGACGACGAGAGGACCGAGGGCGAGGAGGTCGGCCGAGCGAACCAGGCGGCCGGCGGTGTCTTTGAGTTCGAACTCGGGGGCGATGGCGCCGACGGGGAGGATGCGGTCTTCAATGCCGGAGTCGAAGAGATCGGCGACGGCGCGCTCGCCGACGGCCAGGCGCTCCTGCTGCACCAGGTGGCGGGTGTTGGTGGTGATCTCGTCGAGTTGGTCTTGCAGGGTTGTGGTGGTCATAAATCCGGGCCGAAATTTGAGAATTTGTATTCCTTCTTTCCGTTTTCATCTACTTCCAGCCAAAGTCGGTGGTGAATTAGGGCCTTTTTCTTCATCAACTGAAGCTCGGATGCCGCTAACGGGCTTCTCGTGCAAACGATCAAGCCTGCGATCTTGGTAGAGAAAGAAGGATAAGCACGCCAAAAGGGTAGGGTTGCCAATATCTGGTCTCTAGCGTGGTAAATGTCCTTGCCTTTCAGTTCAACGATCACATCAATCACCTCGGGCTTCGACACGATGTAATCGGCCTTGAGTCCGTCTTCCTTGATAAGACAGCCGTCTACACGCACCTTCTTAATCGAAACTCGTTCGGGATTGAGGAATATTGCTTTCCGTCCGTTCTCTTCGACCTTTGGTTTCGAATCACGTACAGTCTCGATGCAATCGTCTGGCGTCGGGCTAGGATTTCGCATATCCAATCCTTAAGAGCGCATCGAAATCTCCGCCAATTTTGTTTGAGATTGCATCGAGGTATTCGCCGTTGATGAGGCCCGTTTCCTTGTCCATGATGGATTCAAGTTGGCCGTCATGAATACTGTAGGCTTTGAAATCACCGGGCTTAACCCAATACTTCTCGGGGATTATATTGTTAACTTCCGCGCGGAGTTCGCCTTCCGCGCCAAGTCTACCTGCCTCAATTAGGTCGTTGAATGCCGACAGAAGATACGGGCTGTGGGTGGTTATTGCCCATTGAAAGTCAAGGATAGGGTCGTTGGCGAGCCACGCAAAAACTTGTACTAATGAATATTGTGTTTCGGGAAAAATATTTGCTTCGGGCTCTTCAATGTAAATGAATGGCCTGAGGACGATCGGCTTTTCCAACTGTGGCGGATCATAGTTCGCTCGTTCTCTTACGACGCTGTGCTCTCGGTAATACATCAACTGATCGAGAATATTGAATAAAGGCGTCAATTCCTGGGCGCCGCTTGATAATGCCTCGAGGGGCAGATTTCGACCGTCAGAGGCGAGAAAACGCGGGATGCCGGAGTCGATCATCACAAACCCCTGCAGAATATCGGTCATGCGTCGATTGATTTCGTCCGTGACACCACGTCCAGTGGTCATCAAGCCGACTTTCCAACGCGAGTCCCATTGAATATTTCCAGAGAATTCTCGTGTTATCGAATCAATGCCAGGATTTTGGAGTGCAGCGACCCCTTTTGAAGCATTTGTAAAAAACGACCTTCCGGCGGGAATGTACACTACTCCGTCGAGGAGGGGTCCGGAGAGAAGCTGATTCAATGCGACCCAGATATCCTGACGACGCGCTGTAGGGCTAATGCCGCCAGGTACATATGCTCCGGAGACGGAGGGAGCGTCTTGGTGGGGTCCGATTAGCATCAGCTCATACTGTTCTCGAAAAGCATTGCTGAATTTGAAATCTGGGTCATTCGAATCGGGCCCCCAACTCATTGATACTTCATGACTCGACCATGCAAACGTAATCTTGGTGCTCTGCGATACGAGCCCGGGACCGGGTGAGAAACGGCTCCAAAAGTCTCTCGAGACTGCCTGCAAATACTCTTCCCAAGAGTCGCCGTTAAGAATTGAGGAAGTTGCAATTCCCACGAGTTCTCTCGTTAGGAAAAAGGCGAGCTTACACAGGAGGCTTTTGCCACTGGATTGGGGGCCAATGAGGACGGTGATCTTGCCGAACTCTAGCTCGGCTTCCTTGATGACCGAGAAGTTCTTGACTGTTAACTTCCGCATCGCGTCCTCCTTGCTGGAATTCTATCTTCCGAAGCGTTGTTTCTGGCCCATGCCCATGCCGGCTAATCCGCCGCGCATCATGTTGCGGGCGAGACCGCCTTTGCCCATCTGCTTGAACATTTTGGCCATCTGCGCGTACTGGCGGAGGAGTTGGTTTACATCCTGAACCGATGTGCCGCTGCCTGCGGCGATGCGCTTGCGGCGTGTGCCACTGATGATCTCGTGATTGTGGCGCTCTTTGGGCGTCATGGAATTGATGATCGCCTCAAGCCGCGTGAACTGTTTTTCGTCGATGTTCTGCGAAGCCTGCTGCAAGCCTGCGAATGGTCCAACGGAGGGAAGCATCTTCAGAATGCTCTCCATCGAGCCCATCTTTTTGATCTGCCGCAACTGGTCGCGGAAGTCTTCCAGCGTGAAGCCGTCGCCGAGCAGCGCTTTCTTGGCAAAGTCTTCTGACTTTTTGCGGTCGAGGGTGGACTCGGCTTTTTCAATCAGCGACATCATGTCGCCCATGCCGAGGATGCGGCCCACGATCCGATCAGGATGAAACGGCTCGAAGGCATCGGGCTTTTCGCCGACGCCGAGGAACTTGATGGGCTGGCCGGTCACGTGACGGATGGAGAGCGCCGCGCCACCGCGCGCATCGCCGTCCATCTTGGTGAGCACCACGCCGGTAAGGCCGAGGCGCTGGTGGAAGGCGAGCGAGGAGTTGACGGCGTCCTGGCCGGTCATGGCGTCTGCAATGAAGAGAATCTCGCTCGGGTTGAGCTGCTTCTTGAGGCGCGCCATCTCGTCCATCAGATCTTCATCAATGGCCAGGCGGCCGGCGGTGTCCACGATGAGCGTGTCGCAGCCCATGATCTTTGCTTCGCGCAGGGCTTCCTTGGCGAGTCGCTCCACCAGCGCCGTACCTGCGGGATCGCCCTTGAGGTCGCCTTCGTAGAGCCGGACTTCGACGGTCTTGGCGACCACCTTGAGCTGCTCACGCGCGGCGGGACGATAGACGTCAACCGAGACGAGCATGGGGCGGTGACCGCCCTTCTTAAGCCATGCGGCGAGCTTGCCGCTGGTGGTGGTTTTACCCGAGCCCTGGAGGCCGGCCATGAGGATGACGGTGGGCGGCTGCGAGGCGAATTTGAAGCGGGCCGTGTCTTTGCCGAGGGTGGTGATGAGCTCGTCGCGAACAATTTTGACGACCTGCTCGGAGGGGGAAAGCGCGGTGAGGACTTCGGTTCCGACGGCTTTTTCGCGGATGTGCTCGATGAGGTCGTTGACAACGCTCAGGTTGACGTCGGCTTCGAGGAGGGCGACGCGGATTTCGCGCAGGGCTTCTGCGATGTTTTCTTCAGTGAGCGTGCCCTGGCCGCGGAGGGACTTAAAGGCGCGCTGGAGTTTGTCTGTGAGGTTTTCAAACATGGTCAATACTAGTGTATCGCGAGGGTGGAGTGGGCTGTGGCAGTGGACAGTGAACAGTGAACAGTGGTCAGGAAAAGCTTCAGGGTTGAGTGCATTGCTGTCCCACGGGTTCTTCAATCCCTGGTCCCCAAATGCGAGGGACCAGGGGCACCCGCGGTTTCTTCGACGCCCGACTCAGTTGGCTGTAGTCAGGAAGGAGATGACGGGACCCCAGAAGTTTAATTCCGGTTTGCGGAAGGGGCGGTTGTGACCGACTTCGGGGACAATAACCAATTGCGCATTGGGACCGCAAAATGAGGCCAGTTTTGCGGCCATCTTTACCGGGAAAAGGCGGTCTCTTGCTCCGTGAACGATGAGGATGGGCAGAGCGCAATGGCGAAGGGATTCTTCGGCGGACCAGATGGGGGGCACAAGGGGGCTGAGGCGTGCGGGAATGCCGATGGCGTGGGTGGCATCGCGGAATGAGGTGAAGGCCGCGCAGAGAATGAGGCGCTGTGCGTTGAGTTGATTGATGACGGCGGCGGCGACGCCCGATCCGAGCGAAAAACCAAGAACGGACAAGGGCAGCGGATGCGCAAGACCTTCAAGGCAGTGGAAGGCGGCGATTGCGTCCTGCTCGAACTGGTTCCAGTCGATTTTGCCGGTGCTTTTTCCGTAGCCTGAATAATCGAAGAGCAGGGACGCGACACCGTTGATGGCGAGAAGCTGCTGCACGGGAAACCAGGGACGGACGGTTTCACCGATGCCGTGACACAGGAGCACGGCTGCGCGAGCGGGCGGACCGACGGGCTCGACATAAATGGCGTCGAGGATGCTGGCGCCACTGGGGATGGAGTGGCGCGAAGCGGAAACCACGGTGGATGTGGGCGGCCAGACGGGACCTGACCAGCCCATGAGGCGATCCCTCACAATGAGGGCGCGGCTGATGCCGGTGAGCGCAATGGTGAACGAGGGGCGGTGAGACCACATGAGGCTACGCTCTCCGACTCATCGCAAGAGGCGCGCCTGATGGAGTTCGCGGCGACTGATTTGGAAGAAACGTGCCAATCAACGTCAGGATTAACAAAAGACCTCCTACGAAAACCGCGATCCAATTCGAGACACTGAAGCGAGAGTTGGGATCATGGCCGGGCAAGGCCGCCTTATTGATGCGGTTCACGTAGGACTGGATGGGAAGCAGGAAGGTGATGTTAAAAAAGCAAAGAAGCCAGAGCGGACCTGGCAGCTTCCAGGAAAGGGCTGTGAGGATATAGCAAATTGCAAGAATGCCCATCGGCGGGGCTGGGATGACGCCGCGGTTGATTCCGGCGACTTTGATCCTGATGAAGCAGGGATAGCAATAGAGAATGGTGAAGAATGCTCTCAAAGAGGGCGTGATCTCGGACTCACTGCTGACCCGAATTCTATTCCAGTTGCGCCAAAACCAATAGATATTGTAGAGCCCAAACGTGCAGGTTGAAAGGACAACGAGCTTGAGCAGCGAAACAGCAAAGAATGGAGGTTGAGCTGGTCGCTTGATGACCGGATCAATCGGATCCTCGGGAGTCGTGGCAGGAAGCGCGTCGTTTGGCAGCGAGGCGCCGCAATAGGGGCACTGATTGACTGCTTCGGAGATGTTTTGCGCGCAATTCGGGCAACCAACGAGCCCCATCAGCTCTCCATTTCAGTTTGTGAAGGACGGCCGAATGAAATTCTAATCCACCGGTTCGATGAGGTATTGCTCGAGCTTGCCGTCGGGGTAGGCGTAGGTCGTTAGCTCAAGGTGCTTGCCGGGATAGACGATGTCAAAGGCGCGGAAGGTCATGCCGCCACGAAGGGTCTGGTGGGTTTGGCGGAAGGTGAGTGGTTCGCCGAGAGCGGCGAGCGAGGATTGGAAGTCGGTGAGGGCTTCGGGGGTGAAGTAGTCGCTGAGGTTGGGAGCGAGAAGAGAGCGGTCGATCTTGCCCTGCTGGAGGCCGTGGAAGAGGTCGAGGGCCTGCTGTTCCTCAGGCGTGGGCGGGTAAGCGGCGACGATGGGAGCGGCCAGGCGCGCGATAGTCTGGGCTGCGCCGACGGCGTCCTGGTTGGTGAGGACGACTACGGCGGTGCCGTCGTCGATGAGGACCTGATTTTCGGAAACGAAGCCGGAGACTTCGCCGCCATGCTCGATGGAGCGATGACCGTTGACGTCTCTGACACCGACGCCGAGGCCGTAGTGCGTGCCTTCGCCGTTCTTGAGTTTGACTTCACTGAACATCTGGGCGTAGCTCTCGGAGGAGAGGATCGACCGGGACAATAAGCCTTCGTCCCAGAGGGCCAGGTCGTGTGCGGTCATGGCCAGCTCTCCGGCGGCAAACATCCAGCCGAGGCCTTCTTTGGGCGCGACGCGCAGGGGGCCGAGGGCATGGCGGTAGTATGGCGTGGCGTCGTCGGGTCCGAGCTTGGTCTGGTCAGAGTTCCACGCGCTGATCATGCCGAGCGGCCGGAGGATGTGTTCGGTGATGAACTGGAAGTAGGGCTCGCCGGAGACTTTCTCAAGAATGCAGCCGGCGATGACGAAGTTGGTGTTGGAGTACTGCCACTGTGTGCCGGGGTCGAAGTCGAGGGGCTTTTTGGCCCAGGTGTCGAGGATCTGCTGGGCGGTAGTGGGTCCGCGCATGGTGGTCATGACGTAGTCCTCGGGCCAGTAGTCCTGGTAGCCGGAGGTATGGGAGAGGATTTGGCGGATGGTGACCTCGTCGCCGCGGGTGAGGCCGGGGATGTACTTGCCGACCGGGTCATCGATGGAGATTTTTTTCTGGTCCTGGAGCAGCAGAAGCGCGGTGGCCGTGAATTGCTTGGAGATGGAGCCGATGGAGTAACGCATCTCCGGCGTGGCGGGAAGGGCCGGCGCGTGGTCGGTGGCGAGGCGGGCGTTGCCGTAGGCGTGGGTGTATGCGATCTTGCCGTGCTGGACAAGGGCGACGGAGGCGGAGGGAACGCCGGTCTGCTCGAGGACCTGGCTTGCGATGCGGTCGATGCGCTCGCGGAGGGCGGGGTCAATGGTGTTGATGGACTGGGCGGTGGCGGAAGGCACGATGAGGATAAGGGCGGAAACGGCGAGGTGGAACGCGATTCTAGACATGGGCTGGACGAGTCTCCTCAATCTCTAATCTCCCCGGTCTTAAATGCGAGACCGGGGGCACCCGCGTTAAGTCTCTCGGGCGCGTGTTGGGCGCCGACCGGATACGGTGAAATGGTACAGGATCGGGGGTTCAGAGAATGGTAGGGACGGGCATGGCAGTGCGGTAGGCTGGCATAGACAGGTTTTGGGGGCAGGTTTGGGCGAGCGTGCGCCGTGAGCCGGCTGGAGGCGTGAATGGATCGGTTGATCAAGGGGCACAGGCGATTTCTGGCGGAGGTTTTTCCGCAGCGGCGGAGCCATTTTCATCTGCTGTCGGAGGGGCAGTGGCCGGAGTGGCTGTTTATCACCTGTTCTGACTCGCGCGTGGTGCCGGACATGATTCTGGGCACGGAGCCGGGCGACCTTTTCATAACAAGGAATGCGGGGAACGTGATTCCGGTAACGAGCCAGGACGTGGATGGATGCACGGCCACGATTGAGTACGCGGTGAACGTGCTGAAGGTTCGGGATGCGATCTTGTGCGGGCACTCGGACTGCGGGGCAATGAAGGCGGCGCTGGACAAGAAGGCGCTGGTGGGGTTGCCCAAAGCCGAACGCTGGCTGCACCACGTGGAGGAGGCTTTCGTGCACCGGCAGCCGCTGAACCCGGCGGACGGGGAGAGCGCCGAACTGGCTTCGCTGATTCGAGGGAACGTGGTGGCGCAGTATTTGAATCTGAAGGCGCAGCCGGCGGTGAGGAAGGCGATGGAGGAAGGGCGACTCAGGGTGCATGGGTGGTACTACGACATATTGACGGGGCGGATTGAGGAGTACGACGAGGGGTTGGGGCGGTTTGTGCCCTGGGGGGAGTGAGGTCGGAGAGATTGGCGGTGAGGTGCGATCCCGTTTGAGCGGAATGGCGCGGGCGCTCTCGAAGGAGCGCTCGCCCGCGTTGTGGCGGAGGAGGATCTTCAGGCCGCTTTGCGAGCGAGGTCGCGCACTGACTTTACAAAATCGTGTGTGCTGTTGATGGATGCGTATTGACTGACGATCATCTGGCGCACAGGGAAGGGAGATGCCGTCTCCAACGCCTCGGCGTAAACCTTGATGATGGCGTCTTCAGAGCTCTCCGCTCTTTCAACAAGAGTGACGTCGCTGCGGGCGATGTGGGATTTGACTTCGCCCCAGGCGCGGCGCAGGGTGCCTGCAACGGTGCCGGTTTCCGTGATGTCGTGCACCCCTTCCTCGTGGAGAACGGATTCAATATCGCCGCGGAAGCGGGCTCGCTGCATAGACTCGGCAAGGAAGATCTCTTTGAGAAGGGGGTCATTCATCTCCTCGCCAAGCTTTCGAAAGCTCACCTGACTGTCGAACAGGGAGTTGACGACGGATTGCAGGCTGTCTTCGACTTCTTTCAATTCGGCTAATTCATGGGCCATGGGATACCTCAATTAACAAGACGGTGAGACGTTCGTTTCAACGTGCTCATACCCTAGCGAGGAATTTCTGCGGGGCAGGGTCCTATGACTGGGTTTGCGATTCTCCTTCGTCATTGGCAAGCCGGGGAAATCGCGAAAACCCGACGCCCCTGCCCTTCTTGAAAGGTTGTGCCGCTGGTGCACGCCAACCTGTTCCTCTCGATAGAGGCGGAAAGAGGACGCGGGGTTGCTTGAGGGGAATCCGCGCGAATTTGCAAATCTCAGTGTGCGCCGGGGGGCGGGGCGGCGTGCTTTGCGGGTTTCTTGAAGAGCCAGGTGGCGGCTGCGCAGATGAGGGCGAGGACGGCGGTCCAGCGGAAGACGTCAACGTAGGCCATGAGGGCGGACTGTTGCTGCAGGAGGCCGTACATGAGGCCGAAGGCGCCTGGGCGCGCCTGGGCTGGGCCAATCCTGTGGCCTAAATACATAGCGATGGCGGCGGATTTTTGCTGCAGCGCCATGGTGGACGGGGTGAGGTTTGCGCCGATTTCAGTCTGGTGGAGAGCGGCGCGGCGGATGAGCGCGGTGGTGGCCATGGCGATGCCGATGGAGCCGCCGATGTTGCGGAGCATGTTGAAGAGGCCGGTGGCGTTGCCCATGGCGTCGCGGGAGATGGTGGAGGTGCTCATGGTGGCCAGCGGGACAAAGACAAAGCTGAGCGCGAAGCCGGTGAGCAGGATGGGAATGAGCAGCGTGTAGGGTCCGATGCCGAGATTGACTGTGCCGAAGATGAACGAGCAGACGGCAAAGCCGAGGAAGCCGGCGCAGAGCAGCTTGCGGGGGTCAATGCGGGAGCCGAGAAAGCCGATGAGGGGTGAACCGACAAAGGAGCCGATGCCGCGCGGGCCGACGACGAGGCCGGCGGTGAAGGCGGTATAGCCGAGGACCTCCTGATAGTAGAGCGGGAGGATGGCGATGGTGATGTAGATGCACATGCCGAGCATGGCGATCATGAAGCAGCCGGTGCGGAAGTTGCGGTCTTTGAGGATGTGGAGATCGACGAGGCCTTTTGGATTGGTCCAGGAGCGCCAGATCCACCCGATGAAGGCGAGGATGAGGGCGGCGACGGCCCAGCGGACCCAGATGGCGCCGAACCAGTCGTCTTCCTGGCCCTTGTCAAGGACGATCTGCAGGGCTCCGGTCCAGACGATGAGGAGGCCGAAGCCGAGATTGTCAAAGGGTCCGACCTTGGCGTTTTTGATGTAGGGCGGGTCGTGGACGAAGCGGCTGATCATGAAGACGGCGAGGATGCCGACGGGAATATTGATGTAAAAGGCGTAGCGCCAACTAAAGGTGTCAGTCAGCCAGCCGCCGAGAGTGGGTCCGAGCACCGGGGCGACGACGATGCCGAGGCCATAAGCCGCCATAGCCATGGATCGCTTGGCCACCGGAAAGCTTTCAAGCAGGATGGATTGCGACAGAGGTTGCAATGCGCCGCCGCCTGCGCCCTGCATGACGCGGGCCAGCAGAATGATTCCGAGCGACGGGGCCGCTCCGCAAAAGAAGGAGGCGACAGTGAAGATGGTGACGCAGATGAGCAGGAAGCGCTTGCGGCCAAAGCGGCGGGCAAACCAGTTGGAAGCGGGGAGAATGACGGCGTTGGCGACCAGGTAGCTGGTAAGGACCCAGGTGGCCTCAGAGTTCGAAGCCGAGAGCGAACCGGCGATGTAGGGCAGGGCTACCGAGGCAATGGCGGTGTCAAGCACCTCCATAAAGGTGGGGAGCATGACGGAGACGGTGACCAGCCACGGGTTGACGCCCTGGGTGAGCGGGTAGCGGGCTTGGGCGGCTGCGGTCGGCATTTGGTGGTGAACATCTGAGGGTAAACGATTAGGGCGCGGGCTGCCAGTGATGGTGGAACAGGGGGCAGGGATCAGGGGTCAGTGATCAGAAAGAACCTCCGGGTTGAGTGAATTGCAGTCCAACCCATTGCCCAACCACAGCACGGACGAATACCTGTCCGCGGGGCCCCCGGCAGCGCCAGCCCCGGCCCAGAGGGCTCCCCGGCTCCCCGGTACCCCGATGGGGCACCGGGCAAGAATTCGGTTGCGTTCTTACTGGATGGATTTCAGGTAGGCGACAAGTTGCCAGCGCTGCTCGATGGGGAGGCTGGACCAGGAGGGCATGCCGTGGGCGAGGTCGCCCTGACGGAGGAACCACTCGAGGTCGCCGTCGGTTGCGGAGCGGACGTGGTCGCTGCGGAGGGATGGACGCTTGTGGCCGTCGCCGCGCGCGTCGGCTTTGTGGCACTCGGCGCAGTGGTCAGAGTAGACGAGGGCGCCGGCGGCGACAGCCTGCGGCTGGCCAGTGAGGGGATTGGAGCGAGCGCGATCTTTGGCTGGGACGTGATCCCAGTGGGAGTGGACAGTGGCGGCGAAGGCCAGTGTGGCGAAGAGGGCGATGGATGAGAGCGAAAGAATCTTGCGATGGGAACGAATCATTGCGCGCCTCCATTGGCGGGGTGGAACCAGTTGCCGATTTGATTGAACTCGTAGGCGACTCCGACGCGGTAGACGCGAGCGAGGCTTGTCGACGTGAGACCGAAGCCGGGAGAGAAGCTGACGCGGAGGCCCTTGGGGAGTTGCCAGCCGATGAGCGGCGCAATGTAGTGCGAGGTATCGCGGAGAGTTAGGGCGGCAGTGTTGCCGAGGCCACCATAAGCTTCAGCTCCGGCGATGAATTTATCCGCGCAGAAGGTGCAGGAGCGGCTGGCGGCTGCGCCGCGCAGGGGACGTGCAGCGCCGATGGCGTAGCCGAACTCCCAGGGGTCGTGGCCAAGATTCTTTTCGGAAATGAAGTTTTCGGAGATGTTCCAGTCGCGGACGTTCGAGGAGAGGATGAGTTTGAGTTCGGCTTCGTGCTGATGCTCGCGGCGGGATTCTCCGTTGGGTTCGGCGAGGTCGGATTGGCTATCGTGGCCGACGACTTCGAGGATGGTTTTGTCAGCGCCGGAGGTGTTCTCGTATTCGACATAGAGTACGGGATTGACGATGTGGTCGCGCATGAGGGGACGGACGCGATTTTCGATGCGGAAGCCGGTGAAGATGGTGGAATCCTGGGCGGTGGCCTGGCCGTCGAGATAGAGTTCGGAGGTCCACCAGGCGCGGACGCCGTATTCGAGCTCGAGGGCGGTGGCGCCATAGTGAGTGCTGCCACCGGGCTGGGCGAAGGCGGTTTTGGTTTCCAGGTCGAGGTTGCCCGGCTCCTCGAGATCGTGGGAATAGGTAACAAAGTAAGGCTTCTCCTGGGCATGGGAGCTGAGGGCAAAAGCCATGAGAGGCAAGACGACGGGAAGGACCTGAATCCATCGGCGTTTGGCATTTGAGAGACACGGCACGGAAAAGCCTCCTTGGAATGAGCGACTTGGGGGATGTGCCAAGCTTGGTCTAAAAATACGATTAAATTGGTCGTATATAGCGACAGAAGTAAGACTAAAACAGTCGGAGTTTAAGAACAAGAGACGTATTTCAGATGACGGTACGTTCATGATTGGGAGTGAACGGGCCCGTGGTGAGGGATAGGGGTTTGGGCGAGCGAGGGGGCGGGCTGGGAGAGGGCAGGAGGACGGCCAGGGCAGGAATAAAGAGATTATGGGCGTGTGGTGGGGAGGCAGTTTAGTGTCTGTATCGTAAATAAAGTTGACACTAAGTCACTCAATCATGCATCTTATAAGAGTCAGAACTTTAACGGAACAGGCGGAGAGCAAACAATGGCAAAGATCATCGGTAT
>Ga0224557_1000594_pt1 | contig 39504 bp, 41 predicted proteins | sample 714S31014metaG_FD_180677 | JGI IMG/M metagenome (GOLD analysis project Ga0224557, IMG submission 180677) | Peat soil microbial communities from Stordalen Mire, Sweden - 717 S3 10-14 | ecosystem: Environmental > Terrestrial > Soil > Wetlands > Peat | place: Sweden: Norrbotten County, Stordalen...
GTGAATACCCCGCCAAGATCCGTGTCACCGACACCGAGTTGGCAGCAGTGAACCTCCACCGCGAGGCGTTTCATCCGGAATGGAACTACAGCATCAAACCACGACGTTAATTATGAACAAGCCCTTACCGCCGTCACAAGCCGACCGGCCTCAGACCGACCCCTTCGAGACCGGTCACATAGCTCAACCGCTTCCCCTAGTGGCAGCAATCGGCCCCGCCTGGTCGGTCTCGTCCTGGTGGGCGACGGCTTGCGTACGGCACGGCCATGTGGTTGCAGCGTCCGCCGTCAGCCGCTGATGATGCTTGTCGTGTGCCTCGCGTGCCTGTCTAACTCCAAAGCCTCTTCAGGAGTAGCTCTGGAAACATTTCCCGACGTCGCAACCCCAGACCTTCGTTGCGTCATTTCGGTTGGCAGTGTTGGCTCGCCGGACGTCGCTTGCGGCAAGTTTTTAAGTTGCGCGCGTGCCTGGTTGACGGGAACGTCCAACCGCAGGAGTATTGCGTGGGCACCTCCCTCGTCGATGTCCAGCATCGCAACTGCCACGTCGCGCGCTTCGACGTGCTGGCAGCCTCGGCGTTCGGCCTCTCGGGAAGCCAGCGTCAGCGCCTTCTTCACCGTTGGTGTGAAGCGGATCTGGCCAGTCGTCGGCGGTGTGCCGACGCCGACAAGCTCAACGATCGCAGTCCGCACGGCAACCTCAGTGGCGCCGAGCGATTCCAGCGCCGCGATGACGGGCTGGCCACCACCCCGCAACAGGCCCATCAGGAGATGCTCCGTGCCAACGTCGTCGTGGCGGAAATCACGCGCAGAAAGCTGAGCTTCTACAACCACTTGTCGAGCAACCGCAGTGTATCGCTCAAGCATCACGACAGCTTACCAACCCGGATCGTGCATTAGACGCTGGTTGCTCAGCCGCGATCAATGCTTGAAAAGCCAAACCAACCGTGCCAGTATCGGCGGCCGTACTACGATGGAGAAAGGAAGTGCCATCGTGAATCGCCGAGCTGTATTAGGTGTTCTGTCCATCCTTGCGGCATGTGCGGGCCTCGGTTCAGCAGCCGCTACCACTGCGAGTGCTGCCGCAGCGCCGGTCATCGCGGCAACGAAGGCGCCAGCTGCTGGCACCGTCGAAAGCACAACGGTGTCGTCTTCGCTCGCATCCCTGCAGGCGTCTGCTGGTGTCACGGTCCTGCCGGTCGCGCCGGTCACGGGTGCCGTAGAAGGAGCAACAGAAAGCGTTGTCCTTGGAACAACAGGAACCACGACCCCTGGGACGAATGTAGCTGCGGCTGCTGCATGCACAGCCACCGCATACGTCTCCATCGCGGCCTCTACAGGTCTAAAGCAAGTTGGCGGCGATGGCAGGGTTCTATGTCCCAGTTATAGCGGCGCGACTACGTTTGGAATATCGATGCACTGGTGGCAACGGTCGAATCCGAACGGTTCGGGTGGCTGGAACAGCTTTGGCAGCCTCAGTTGGGGCAACGCAAACGAAAGCATTCCCTTCTACACCGGCTGGTACACCGCTGGCTGCACCAACAAATATGAGGTGCATGTCGAATTCATTGGCACGATCGACGCTGGTAGCGACTCCGGCGGCTATGACGTCAACAGCCAGAATGCAACCTGCGGGACCGCGACCTGACATTACCGTGGAGCCACCGACACGGCCTGGAGTCGAGGTGCTTCCAACGCTCGGGAGGGCATGGCAAAGCGGAATCGTTGTTATGCCCTCCCTGGCCGGTCGGCTTCGGCCGCTCGAGTCTCCGATCCGGGATGTCCGGGTAGATCACGCGGGTAGCGAAAAGTTGAGAGAACCGCTAACGCGCGGGGGTCGTGGGTTGTAGCAGCGCGCCAAGTTCGTCGACTTGTCGCCGCACGTCTCCGCATACCTGCTCGCAGAGTTCGAACACGCCCTGATCGGCGATCGAGTAGCGCGCGTGGGTGCCGTCTTTGGTGCGGGTGACCATGCCGGCGCTGTGCAGGATCCCGAGGTGCTTTGAGATGTTCTGCTGGCTGGCGCCGAGCGCCGCTTGGAGTTCGCCAACGGTGGCGTCCCCTTCGCGGAGCTGGTCGAGGAGCTTGATCCGCATCGGCTCGGCGAGCACGCGGAAGCGCTGGGCGATCAGGTCCACGAGCGGGTCCGGGAACGGTTGCTGAGCTGGCACCACCGCAGCATATCACAAGCACACAGTTGTGCAGATGTTACAGTAGCTGGATGATCGCAGACCTTTCTCGACTCCCACGACGCCCTGAACCCGCACGGGTTCCGCGCCCAGTCGAGGGCGAGGCGGGACTATTCGTGGTTGACGCCACCTGGGGCGTGATCCAGCCGATCAGCCTCGCTCCTGGGGTCCGCACCGTCGGCGAGCTTGAGGTGATCGAGCACCTGCAAGCCGGGCGGCCGATTCTCGATTGCCGGCTGCCCGAGTACGTCGAGCGCGGCACGATCCCTGGGGCGGTCAACATCCCCCACGGCGAGATCGCAGAGCGGATCGCAGAGCTCGACCCCGTGGAGCCGACGGTCGTGTTCTGCAACGGCCCGCAATGCACCGCAACCGCCCACGCGATCGACGGGCTGCTTGCGGCCGGATGGCCGGCCGAGCGACTGCTCTATTACCGCGGTGGTATCCACGACTGGGTGACGCTCGGTCTGCGGCTCGTTACGCCGGCGAGCTGAACCAGCGCCGATCGCGACACGGCGCGCGCTGCCACCCCTGGGCCTGATCGGGTGGTTTCGATGCGAGTTACACAACTGCACCGGTGTGTAGTTGACATCGGGGAGCAGGAGCGCTATCTTTCTAAATCCACAAACGTACAGTTGTGTAGATGCCAAAGTCTTGAATGGCCCCAGGGCCTCGATATCCGCGAACCGCCCGGCGGTGACGCGTGCAAGGAGAGTCATGTCCAGTTCTGAGCGTAAGCGTGTCGTGATCATCGGATCGAGCTTCGCCGGGTTGACCGCGGCGTTTGAGCTGAAGAAGAAGGTCGGCGATCGCCACGAGATCGTGGTGCTCGATCCGCGCCCGGACTTCACGTTCATCCCGTCGCTGATCTGGTTGCCGTTCGGTGGCCGGCAGGCGAAGGACGTGACCTTCCCGCTCGCGCCGATCTATGCCCGCAAGGGGATCCGGTTCATCAACGAGGCGGCCGAGACGATCGACCCGACGGCGCATACGGTGACGACGAGCTCCGGCGAGGAGCTCGCTTATGACCGGCTGTTCATCGGGACCGGTCCGCGGCTCGCGTTCGAGAAGGTCCCCGGCCTCGGGCCTCACGACGGGCACACGCAGTCGGTCTGCAACCTAGAGCACGCTCTCCTCGCCCGCGATCAGTGGGACCGGTTCCTGCAGGACCCGGGACCGGTCGTGATCGGCACCGCGCAGGGCGGCTCGTGCTTCGGCGCGTCGTACGAGTTCATGTTCAATGCCCACCATCAGATCAAGAAGGCCGGTCTGCAGGACGTCGCGCCGGTGACGTTCATCACCGCCGAACCGTTCCTCGGGCATTTCGGCCTCGGCGGTGTCGGCAACTCCGAGCAGGTGATCAACCGGTTCTTCGACAAGCTCGGGATCCAGGGACGGCCGAACACCGTGATCAAGGAGGCCCGTGACGGCGAGATCGAGCTCGACGACGGGACCGTCCTCCCAGCCGCCTATTCGATGATCGTGCCGCCGTTCGCCGGCGTCGACGCGATCCGGAACACCGAGGGGCTCGGGAACCCGATGGGGTTCATTCCCGTCGATGAGCAGTTCCGCCACACCCAGTTCCCGGACATCTTCGCCGCCGGTGTGGCGATCGTGATCGCCCCACCGGCGCCGACGCCGGTCCCGGCCGGGGTTCCGAAGACCGCGCAGATGACCGAGACGATGGCGAAGGTCGCGGTGCACAACATCGCCGCGGACCTCGAGGGCTCGGACCGGCACCTGCTCCCGATCGGCGACCTCAACGCGATCTGCATCCTTGACGCTGGCAACAACGGCGTGATCTTCAAGGCGAGCCATGTCCTGTCCACCAACGGCGAGGCGAAGCGCGCGCACGTGATGGCCGGACCGCAGGCGCACTGGGCGAAGGTCGCGTTCGAGCACGTCTTCATCGGCAGCCGCAAACGCGGCGTCCTCGCCCTCTAAGAACCCGAACCCACAAGAGAAACGTCATGAGCAATATCGAAACCCTCACCCAACAGACGCTCACCGACGCGCTCGGGCAGCCCGGAGTCCTTGTGATCGACTTCTGGGCGCCGTGGTGCGGACCGTGCCGGACGATGGCACCGCAGTTCGAACGAGCCGCGGAAATGCGACCCGCTTACCGGTTCGCGAAGGTCAACGTCGACGAACAGCCGACCGTCGCGAGCGCCTTCCAGGTGCGTTCGATCCCGACGCTGGTCGTGATCAGCGACGGCGAGGTCATCGGCGCCAGCCCGGGCGTGATCGGTGCCGATCAGCTGGTCGGTGCGCTTGACCAACTCGCCCCGACGCCCGTACCCGAGACCGTGCTCCAAGGAGGGGCAGTCCGATGAACAGCCAATCCGAATCCGTGTCGCGGTGGCCGCTGGAGCGTGTGCTGTTCGCGCTCGCCGGCACGATGACCCTGCTAGCGGTGGCGCTTAGCGCGGTCGTCTCTGAATGGTTTCTGCTGCTGGCCGTCCTCGTCGGCGTGAACCAATGGCTGTACATCCTCGTCGGCGCCTGCCCGGCGTCAGTCGTGCTGCGCCGCACGTGCCGGCTGCGCTCGGCGATCTACCCCAACCCCACTGACAACCGCGAGCACGCGGCCGCGCGCCCGGCTCGTGAGGAGGTGACGGTCTGATGGCCGTACTCGACCCCACACCGAAAGCCGGGGCCAGTGACCGCGAGAGCTACCCGCATGGCGTGAACGTTGGTCCGATCGGCCGGCTCGGGCGCTACACGGCAACCCACTTCCGCGTTGTGCTCCTCGGCTGGCTGGTCGTGGCGCTCGTGCTCGGGTTCTTCGCACCCCGAGTTGAGACCGCGCTGTCCGGCGCTGGCTGGGAGACGACCGGCTCACAGTCGGTGCAGGCGCGCAACCTGATCAACAAGGACTTCCAGGGGCTCTCGAGCTACGCGCTGATGACCGTCATCTACTCGCCCAACCACACCTTCACCAGCCCGACCTTCCAAAGCGTGCTGGCGCGGGTTGAGAGCACCCTCCGAGCCGACAAAGCCGTCAAGAGCGTGATCGCTCCCGCCTCGGGCGTCTCGATCTCCCGAGACGGGCACACCGCGATTGTCCAAGCCGGCGCCGCACTCAGCTCCAACGGCATGGTCAAGGCCGCCGACACCATCAAGGGCACCCTCGCCGGCCTCTCCCGCGACGGCGTTCAGGTTCACCTGACCGGCGCGTCCGGGATGTGGTCTGACTTCAACACCGCCAACCGCACCGCGATGCTGAAATCTGAGGTGATCTCCTGGCCGGTGACGCTGCTGATCCTGCTGCTCGCGTTCGGGTCCCTAGTCGCCGCCGGCCTCCCGCTGATGCTGACGATGGTCGGCTTGATGTCGGCCGCAGGACTCCTGTACCTCGGGACGAAGGTGATGCCGGTCTCGATCTGGGCGATGAACTTCGCGCTGATGTTCGCGCTCGCGCTCGGGATCGACTACGCGATGTTCATCGTGCACCGCTTCCGCGGCGCGTTGTTCGGACACCGCCTGTCCCCGATCGACGCAACGGCGGTGACGATGGACACCGCCGGGAAAGCCGTCCTCTTCTCCGGGGTGACCGTCCTAATCTCGCTCAGCGCGGTGATGCTGGTCCCCAGCCCCGCGTTTCGGTCGATGAGCCTGGGGATCATGCTGGCGGTGATCTTCGTGCTCGCCGCGACCCTGACGCTGCTCCCCGCCGTGCTCGCGAAGCTCGGTCCCAGGGTCGACAAGCTGTCGCTCCCGTGGGCACACTCCGGAGAGCACCGCTCCGCCCGGTTCGCCGCCTGGGGCGAACGACTCTGGCGCCAACCGGTCCGCTACGGCGTGGTCGCGCTCGCGATCCTCGTCGCCCTCGCGATCCCCGTCACCCAACTGAAGACCGCGATGCCGTCGATCAAGGTCGTCCCCGCCGGGGACGCCTCCCGCATCGGCTATGGCCAGGTACAGGCCGCGTTCGGACCCGGCGCCACCGGACCGCTGCAGATCGTCACCCCGGTCGCCGAGACAGCCGCGGTCACCCGGATCGCGAGCAAGGATCCTGGGGTCGCTGAGCTCATGCCCACCCAGGCCGCCGGCGGATATGCGCTGGTTACAGCGATCCCGAAGCAGGACCCGTCCAACCCCGCGGTCGGGCAGACCATCGACCGACTCCGCGCCGAGCTACCGAAAGGCACCTTGATCGGCGGCGCGGTCGCGGAGAACCACGACCTCCAAGCCGCGCTGTCCGCCAAAACACCGCTCGTGATCGGCGTGATCCTCGCGCTCGGATTCCTGCTCCTGCTGATCGCGCTGCAGGCACCGCTGCTCGCCGCGGTCGGAGTGCTCACGAACCTGCTCGCGACCGGCGCCGCGTTCGGCGTCGCGAAGCTCGTATTCCAGAACGGTGACCTGCACTCGCTGCTCGGGTTCCAGCCTCAGGGGTTCCTCGACGCGTGGGGACCGGTCTTCTTCTTCGCGATGATCTTCGCGATCTCGATGGACTACACCGTGTTCCTGCTCTCCGCCGCCAAGGAACACTGGGACCGCACCCACGACCCCAAGGAAGCGATGGTCGGCGGACTCGCACACTCCGGCCGCGTGATCTTCGCCGCCGGCGCGGTGATGGTCGCCGTGTTCTTCACGTTCGCGCTATCCGGACCACTCCCGCCTAAGGAGATGGGAATCATCCTCGGCGTCGCCGTGCTGCTCGACGCGGCGCTGGTCCGGCTGCTTCTGCTGCCGGTGCTGCTGCGCCTGATGGGCAAATGGGCGTGGTATCTCCCGCGCTGGGCTGGTCGCGTGCTCCCCGAGGTCTCCTTCGGACACGCCTGAGCAGTAGACGCTAGGCAACGACGTTCACTCCCGCTTGGGTGCGATTCGCGCCCAAGCGGGAGCTCTCACTCTCAACAACGGTGCTCGCTACGAGCATGACCCGTCCTAGCGAAGTCACTCACGCCAAGGGCTGCACACGACGAGAACCCCGCCAGCTGACAGACAGCGGTCCGAACGGCCGGAGGCTCAATTTAGAGCCGCCGCCGTGCGCGACGAGCGCGAGTTCCACCGGCAGCGGGCTTTAGGCAACGGCACGCGTAGTAACTACTCTACAACTACCTAGCTGTGCATTCGTATCATGTGGGGTACAGCGACAACACGCCCGACCCCGGACTCCACGTACGCGCTGCAACCCAAAGGGAGCACTGATGAGCAAGAACATGAACATTCTGGACCGCCGTGTGCGAGCCTTCTTGGTCACCCCCGCCGCCGTCGTGATCGGGATCCTGATCGGCCCGGCGTCGGTCGGCGCGATCGTGCTCTACGCGGTCGCCGCGGTCATGCTCGCGACCAGTGCCGTCGGCTATTGCCCTCTGTACTCCGTGTTCGGTCGCAGCAGCCACGGCCGACCGCCGCTGACACATTGAGCTCGACCCGATTCCCGAGCGGTGAACCGTCGCGCCAACCTGGTATCGAGAGCAGCGTGCAGACATGGGACCACAAGTCCGTTATCGAGAGTTCCGCTTCCCGGTCGGGATCGCTTGGGAGGCCGTTAGGTGCACAGTCGCGCGCGTGGACGGCAAGGCGCCACTGCCGATCGCGGCTCCGCCCGGGTTCGGCGGCACCGACTTGGCAGTGCAGACGACCGTCAACGTCCGTGCGCTGATCGAGGCTGCGTAGCATGGCGTCCGACATGGACACCGCAAGCTGGGACCGTCGCTACGAGGGCCGCGAACTGATCTGGACAGCCGAGCCGAATCGCTTCCTCGTTGCCGAGACCGAGGCACTCGCGCCGGGACGCGCGATCGACCTCGCCTGCGGCGAGGGACGCAACGCGGTCTGGCTCGCCGAGCGGGGCTGGCAGGCCGTCGGCGCTGACTTCTCCGAGGTAGGACTGCAGAAGGCCCGTGAGCTCGCCAATACGCGCGGCGTGAACGTGGAGTGGGTCGCCGCGGACCTGCTCGACTACCGCCCCGACCCGCGAGCGTTTGACCTCGTGCTCGTCTTCTACCTCCACGTTCTAGCCGCAGAGCGACGGCCGATCATCCAAGCAGCCGCCGAGGCCGTCGCACCGGGCGGAACGTTCCTGCTCGTCGCGCACGACAGCAGCAACCTCCAGCACGGGCACGGCGGCCCCCAGAACTCGGCCGTGCTCTACACCGCGCGCGATGTCGTCACCGACATCGCAGGACGCGGGCTGCAAATCGAGCGCGCCGAGCGCGTGGAGCGCCCGGTACAAACACCCGACGGAGAGCGCCTCGCGCTCGACGCGCTCGTCCGCGCCCGCCGCCCCGAGTTACCGCCACAAGCATCGACATGAGCGTCGCTGCGCCTCGTCGGCGAGGCCTACCCGTTCGATGTGGTTGGGTGTTTCTTCCGCTGCCAGGCGGCATGCCGCGCATCTGTGATTTTGCACCACTTCGGACTGACCCTCAGGGGCGCTACACGGATGTATAGGTAGTCGGTTAGCCCGCCATCATGACCTCACGGCCCGCTCAGAGTCACCCGATTTTCGCTCGCGTGTACGCGTTCATGAGCCGGTTCGGTCGCGAAACGGTGGGACGCTACCGCCAGGAGCTTCTGGATGGGGTCAGCGGCAGGGTGCTGGAGATCGGAGCCGGCAACGGGGACAACTTCGCTCACTATCCGGCGGGCGTTTCTGAGGTCGTGGCGGTTGAACCTGAGCCGCATCTGCGCAAGCTCGCGTTCGCAGCGGCGGCTCGCGCGCCGGTCGTGATCTCAGTCCAGGATGGCGTCGGCGAGCGGTTGCCGTTTGCGGACGGCTCCTTTGACGTGGTCGTGAGCAGCCTGGTTCTCTGCTCGGTCGCAGATCCTGCTCAAACTTTGGCGGAGCTTCATCGGGTCACCAGGCCAAACGGTGAACTCAGGTTCTTTGAGCACGTGCGTTCAAGCGCGTCGGTGTCGGCGATGCTGCAGCTCGCGCTCGACCGGTCGCTGATATGGCCGTTCATGGCGGGTGGTTGCCACTGCGCGCGGCAAACGGTAATGGAGGTCGAGCGCTGCTTCACGATCGAGCGCGCGCGTGAACTGTCGCTGGCCCGCCCGTGGGCGCCCGTCAACCCATTTGTGATCGGCGTGGCGAGGAGGACTGGTTCAACCGCCGAGCCAAGGGTCGAGGAGCGAGATCAGGCCGGGACTCCGCCCCGGCCTGATCTCGCTTAGCGCCTGCGGGATCCTCCGAGCAGCCTGCCGAAGCGACTGCCCTGACCGGTTCCCTTGGGCTGCTTTGGATGCCCAGGGCACCAATCGGCCGCTGGAACGGACCTCCGCACTTCCTCGATGTGCTGGCCGCACCCTGCCCATGTCGTCTTACCGCACTGCTTGCACTTGACCGCACGGCACATCACTTGCTCCTTGAGACGTAGAAATTGGCGTTTGAGCGGGCGACTGATCACCCGACATCTCTACAACTATACACGCGTGCGACGGTGTCGGTGTAAAGATATGCGAAAGCAGTCACCCATGAGCGATCCGAATCTCGAGCTGGGGCAGGCGGAGTGGTGTCCGTGGTCGCATCGCATGCGTTTCTGAACGCGAGCTTTCACGAGCCGCAGAAGCCGACGCACACACGGCAAGGGTCCAGGAATTCGCTGTCGAGCAGCCCTCCTGAAGTTGCACATCTTAGAATCTGTACTACTATGTCGTTGTATCGTTGTTCAACAGGCGCACTAGACCCAGGGAGCATTCGATGTTCACCGCCACGGCCCGTTCCATTGACAGCACACTGCAGCACCGGATCGACGTAAATGGTCGACATGAGATCGTCACCGACGAGCCGACATCGGTCGGTGGGCATGACAGCGCTCCGGCACCGCACGAGCTGCTGCCGGCGATGCTCGCCTCGTGTGTCTCCACGATGATCATGCTGTACGCGCAGAAGCGCGACTGGCAACTCGGCGACGTCTCCGTTGACGTCCAGTACGACAACGAAAGCACGCCCCGTCGGGTGGCGACGACGATCCATCTACCGGATGGCCTGAGCGCAGATCAGATTCGCCGACTGGAGATGGTGGCCGAAGCCTGCCCCGTCAAGCGCGCGCTGGAGGCGGGCTTCACCTTCGAGCACGAGATCGTCGCGACGTCTACGGAGCTCGCCGTCTAGCCGCCCCCCCGCGGACGAGAAAGCAATGCCGCACGCCCTAGACACAACTAAAAGCTTGTGTAACTGTAATTGGGGAATGAGGAGCTGTCATGACAAGTCGTAAACGCGTTGTGATCGTCGGTTCCAGCTTTGCGGGCCTCACGGCCGCGCTTGAGCTGCGCCGGCGCGTGGGGGACAAGCACGTTCCAGGATTCCGGGAGCTCATGAACTAGCCAGGTTGACGGGAGCACGACGAACTTCACAACCATGTGCTTGTGCTAGCGTACATGTTGTGAATACGCTCCCGTCAACCGCCCATCCCTTACCCGAGCCGCTCATTGAGCTCGTCGCTCAGCGCTTCCGGGTGCTGGGTGAGCCGATGCGAATCAAGCTGCTCGACCAGTTACGCGAACGCGATGCCACGGTTGGCGAACTCCAGGAAGCGCTAGACGCATCGCAGCAGAACGTCTCAAAGCACCTTGGGATCCTGCACGCGGCCGGAATGGTGAAGCGGACCAAGCAGGGCACCAGCGTCGTCTACTCGATCGACGACCCAAACGTCTTCGACCTGTGCGACCAAGTCTGCGGCGGCGTACGACGACAGCTCGCAGACCTCGAAGCAATCCTGAAGCCCAGCACCTGAAGAAGTCCGCGGTCTTCTGTAACTCTGCGTTCGACGCCGCGGGTTAAGAAACTTCGGCCCCGGTCTTGAGGACCGGGGCCGAAGAGATCCTGCGTTATGCGTTATGCGTTGTCGACTAGATCGACGAGATGATGCTCGCGTCGGCGCTGCGGATCTTGGCCGGCAGCGGGACGAAGTCCAACGTGGCGCCGTACGACTGGCCCGTGGTGGTCGCCCAGGTCAGGAAGGCCTGGATGTCACTGACGGAACCCGACTTCGGGGTGCCGCTCGTGTTCACGATCGCGTACGTGTAGGTCGAGACCGGGTAAGCGGTCTTGTACTTCTTCGACGGGTACTGGATCGGCACACCAAGGTCATTGGTGAACGTCGAGCCCTGAGCCGGGATCGACGAGTCGGACGCAGCCGCGTTCGAGATGTTGGCCGAGTTGGGCACCTCAAAGTTGCCCGCGGCGTTCTCAATCGCGGCAACGTGGATGTTCTGCTGGATCAGGTAAGCGGCTGAGATGTAGCCGATCGTGCCTGAGTTGGAGTGAACCTCACCGGCGACGCCGGCGTTGCCGTTCTCACCCTGACCGACCGTGCCGGCAAAGGCCGTGCTCGGCGTGGTCTTCCAGTACTTCGGCGCGCCCTTGAGCAGGAAGTTCTGGAACGCGAACGAGTCACCCGAGCCGTCGGAGCGGAACACCGGGGTGATCTTTCCGGCCTTCTTCAGGGCCTTCGCGTAGTTCTTGTTGAGCTTCACGATTGACGCGTTGCTCCAGTTGGTGATCTTGCCGGTGTAGATCTCGGCCAGGATCGTGGCGCTGAGCTTGAGACCCGACTTGACGCCGGGGATGTTGTAGCCGACGCCCGTGGCGGTCAGCGCCCACGGGATCTCAACCGGGCTGTGGCTGTCTCCGCTCAACTGCGAGCTCGACATCGGGGCGTCGGACGCGCCGATGTCGACGCTGTTCGCCTGAATATCGGTTATGCCGAGGCCAGAGCCGCCTGCCGCCGCAGCGATCGTTGCGGCGGTGTAGTGGTTCTGCCAGATCGAGACGAGCGGGTAAGCCAGCGACGAGCCAGCCTCCGGAATGCTGGAGGCCGAGGCACTGGCGACCGCGGTGCTGGCGGTTACGCCGAATGCGGCGGCGCCAACGCAGATCATCCTTTTGAGATGCAAGGTCATGTTCCTTTCGAACAGGAGTAAGTTCAAAGTCGCGGGGTTTGGGACGCGGCGAGTCCGGCCGTCCACGCCTGGTGATAAGGATGTGCCAGGCGTGACGCTGACTTGTTACTGAGCTGTTACCAAGATTTGGAAAGCTTGTAACGACCCGCGTCAGTGTGAGTAGATGAACCGGGGCTTGTCTACCCTCCCCGGCCGGTGTCCACATTAGCTCCCCCACAACCCAGCCCCGCCCAGAACAAACGGGCTGTCCTAACCCGGCTCAACAACACTGACCGGCGCGCCAACCGCGCCCTGAAGTTGCTGGCCTTGGCCGGCGGCGCGCTGGTGTTCCTGGTCCTGATCGCCGTCGTCTACCAGGTGATCAGCGGCGCCTCACTGGCGTTCGACAAGTACGGCTTCGGATTCATCGTCCATAAGACCTGGATTGCGCCGGCGAACGAGTACGGCGGCTTGACGTTCATCTACGGGACTCTCGTCACCGGCGTTGGAAGCCTGATCCTTTCGACGATCCTCGGCGTGTCGATCGGCCTGTTTCTCAGCCTGATGGCGCCACGCCGGGTCGCGATCGTGATCGGCCCGCTGGTTGAGATGCTCGCCGCGATCCCGAGCGTGGTGCTGGGTCTGATCGGTATCTACCTGCTGCTCCCGTTCATCCACAGCGATATCGAACCTGCGTTGCACTCCGTCCTGGGTTTCACCCAGATCTTCGGGCCGGCTCAGGGGGCCGGCAACTCGCCATTCGCGGCCATTCTGGTGCTGACGATCATGGTGGTGCCGATCATCGCCGCACTCACCCGCGACCTCTTCCTCACTGTCCCGCGTGAGCTGCGCGATGGTGCCGAGGCGCTGGGCTGCACCCGCTGGGAGATGATCCGCGGCGTCGTGATCCCGACCACCCAGTCCGGGATCACCGCGGCGTGCGTGCTCGGCTTCGGGCGGGCGATCGGTGAAGCGATCGCGGTCGCCCTGGTGATCGGCGGCGTGCCCGCGATGCATCTCAGCGTCTTTATGTCGAGCTACACAATTGGCAGCGTGATGGCCAATGTGGCCCCGAGCGCGATCAGCTCCCTAGAAACCTCGTCACTCTTCTACCTGGGAGCGATCCTGCTGGTGATGGGCATCACCACAAACCTGGCGGCACAGCGAATCTCGAGCCGCGCGGGACGGATCCGATGAGCGCGATCCCGGACCCGACCTACGCGCTGACGGCAAGTGGCAATCTGCGCCGTCGGCAGGCGATCAGCCGCGGCTTTGTGGCCGCGACGATCGCCGCGGCCACGCTTGCCGTGGCGGTGCTGATCATGCTCGTCTACTACGCGGCCAAACAGGGCGTCAGCCAGCTCAGCGTGCACTTCCTGACGGCCACGCTGCCGCCGGGCAGCCCTGGCGCCAGCGGCGGTATCGGGCCTGCCCTTGCCGGGACCGCTGAGATGGTGCTGATGGCGACGATCATCGCCCTACCGGTCGGCGTGCTGACCGCTCTGTACCTGGCTGAGTTCGCGAGCCCGCGTGTGGGCAAGGTGGTTCAGACCGGGCTCGAGCAGATGGCGGGACTGCCGACGATCATCATCGGCATGTTCATCTATGGACTGGTTACCTTGCACTTCGGCCAGTCGGCGATCGCAGGCGCGCTCGCCCTTTCAATCGTTGAGGTCCCACTGATAGGCCGGGCCAGCCTCGAAGCGATCAGACGGGTCCCAGGTAGCCTGCGCGAGGCCGCCGACGCACTGGGCGTAGCTCGCTGGCGGACGGTGGTGGGCGTGATCCTGCCGACCGCATCGAACGGGATAGTCACAGCGACAATCCTCGCGGTGGCACGCGCGGCCGGCGAGACCGCGCCGGTGCTGCTCAACTCGAATCCGTCCACTCTTGGCTACCAGTTCAATCCGCTCCAGGCTGTGCCAAACGTGCCAGTTGAGATCCTCACCCTGTTGAACCTCGGCTACCCGTCCGCAGTCGCGAAGGCGTGGGGTGCGGCATTTGTACTCATAGTCGCCATCCTGGCGATCAACATCGGCGCCAGAGTATGGTTGAGGCGCAGCGAAAGGAAACGGGGACTATGAGCCTGAGCGATTCATCTCTTGTCGGCGCCGGCAGCGTAGCCGCGGGCACGGAGGCCGCACCTGGCTCTGAGGGCGCCGCTGGCGCTGCAGCCGCGGGCGGTCAGGCCGCCGCCGAGCAGACCGCCGGTGTGCGGCCGCGCGTACGCCTGTCTGAGCGCATCGCCGCAGGGCAGCCGGCAACGGCGCCGAGCGTCAACCGCACCGCCGCCGTTGAGCGTCAGGTGGTGTTCCAGTCCCGCAATGTCTCCGTCGACTACGGGGAGAAGCGCGCGATTGATTCCGTCACCATGGACATCAACCGCAACTACGCGACCGCGTTGATCGGACCGTCGGGCTGCGGCAAGACCACCTTTCTGCGCTGCCTGAACCGGATGAACGACTCGATCCCGGGCTTCTCACTCGGCGGCGAGCTGCTGTACCACGGGCACGACCTGTACGACGCGCGCGCCAACCGCGTCGAGGTACGTCGCCGGATCGGCATGGTCTTCCAGAAGCCGAACCCGTTCCCGAAGTCGATCTACGACAACATCGCCTGGGCGGCCCGCAACCTCGGCATGCGCGACGGCATGGATGAGCGCGTCGAGCGCGCCCTACGGGGCGCTGCGCTCTGGGACGAGGTCAAGGACCGCCTCAAGTCAAGCGCGATGGGCCTCTCCGGCGGTCAGCAGCAGCGGCTCTGCATCGCCCGCTCGATCGCGATCGAGCCTGACGTGTTGCTGCTGGACGAGCCGGCCTCCGCGCTCGACCCGATCGCGACCGCATTGATCGAGGACCTGATTCACGAGCTCAAGGCGCGCTACACGATCGTGATCGTCACGCACAACATGCAGCAGGCGATGCGCGTGGCCGACAAGACCGCGTTCTTCAGCTTGGACGAGAGCCGCATCGGCACGTTGATCGAGTACGACGACACCGACAAGCTGTTCTCACGTCCGGCAGACAGCCGGACCCGCGACTACATCACCGGCCAGTTCGGCTAGCGCGAAGCGCTCGGCACCCCGGTGGGTGCCGCTGGCTGGTCGGGCGCGACGGTGGCGGGGCAAGCCGCCCAGGACGGCGGCCCTAGGCGCCGGAGAAGATCGAGCTGGTGTCGACCTGGCGCAGCACGGGCTGGCCGCACTGCCAGCAGAAAGAGGCGCCGCTCGAGTGCGGGGAGCTGCAGCTTCCGCATTGGCCGGCGATGCCGGTCTGATCGATCGCGAGGATGCGATCGGCCTCAGCCAGCTCAGCGTCAGCGTCCTGAAGCTCAGCGGCGCGCTGGACGATCACGTCGATGCGGATGCGGTCACGCACAGCCATCTCATAGACGAGACCACCGAGATCCCACTGCAGCTCAGCGACCTTCTGGTTGAGCTGATCCCGCCGACGCCGCAGGTCGATCGTGGGCGCCTCATCGAGCACTGCCGCGCCGTTCGAGCCGCTCTTCGGGCCGAGGCCGGGAAATGTCCTTGCCATTGATCTAGCTCCTGAAGCTGTCGGTTCAGCTACCGCTGCTGAAGAAGTTGCCGGTTACCTTGCCGTTCTTGCATCCCGGAGAGCCGGCCTTGCAGCTGTTGGGAGCGCTTGAGGAGGTGGACTTGGCAGCCGGGGTCGATGTGCCACCGTTACCGCCGGCGTTACCGCCGGCATTACCGATCAGTACGCCGACCCCGAGCGCCAACAGCACGACTGCGATGGCGAGCAGCCCGGTCAGCTTGGTCCAACCGGCGACCACCACACTGGGCGACGCGGAAGCGCCGGCTGCGCCGGACGTCTCGCCCTTGGCGAGGGTGAAGCGCGGCTTGCCGCGCCGCGTGCCGCACTCAACGCAGTACTGCTGGTCGGAGGCCATCTCAGCTGCGCAAACACGGCAGCGGTCAGCTGGAGCGTTCATGAGCAGTGCCTGACCGCCTTCAGACGGCGCGGCGGCGGGAGCGATCGTCACCCCGGGCTCAGTGGTCGGCGCAACGGCCTCCGGGCTGTCAGGAGCCTGCACGGGCTGTTCAGGCAAATCGCCCTCGATATCACGTGTGGTGGCAGTCATCTTGCTAGGCAGAGCCTACGGGGCAGTTAGCGGGCACTTGTAACCATCGCGTGAACGGGGAGTGTCGACGCCGCCAACGCCTGGTTAAACCAATGCCTGGTTAAACGGTTGAGGGGGGCGGCGCCGTTCGGCCCCGCCCCCCTCAGTTCACTTCTGAGTCCTGCTCCGGTACTTAGAGCGTGACCGACTTGGTGGAGGTCGTCTGATCCCAGTTGGAGGTCAGCACGAGCTTCGTCTTGATGCCGGTCTTGACCGTGGCGGGCTTGCCCTTCACAGCCTTGTGCTTCTTCGTGGCCTTCTTGCCCGGCTTGGCCTTGACGTCGATGAGCTTCTTACCGGCGGCTGTGAGCTTCAGTGTCACAGCACCCTTGACGTTGGCAGCGAGGCTGAAGTTGCCAGAGGCAAGCTCCTTGCCGCCACTGGTCGTCAACTCGATGTTGCCGCCAGCCTTGTAGCCACTGGCGTCAGTCACCGTGAGCACCGCCTTGCTCTGGGAAACACTGGCCTTGGCGGAGATGTTCAGCTTGCCGAGAGCCGGCGTCGTGAACTGCCCGGTCGGGCTCGTGTAGTAGAGCGCGCCACCAGTGTTGCCGTAGAAGTAAACGCACGGGCCCTGGATCTCGGGGGCGGTGGTGCCGCCGTACGTGATCTGGCTGCTCGACGTGTAGCTCGCGAGCGTCGGATCCTCGGCGATTGCCGCGTCCGGGTAGCACTTGTATGTCGGGTTCGGGTCTGGAACGAACGACGATGCCGAAGTCGTGCCCGCGGCGCTACCGGTGGTGTCATACCACTGGGCGATGTTGATGCTCTCAGCGGCGTCGGTCGCACCAGCCTGAGACACGATCCAGTAGTCGTACGCCGTGCCCGGGGTCAGCGGCGTATTGCCGGTGTTGTTCTGGGCGTTGACGCCGAACGCGCCGACTGAGGAACTCACCGCAGAGATGCCGGCTGCGGTCGGAACCTCGACCTCGTTCGCGAACTGGAGCTCCGGACCCGGGGTGTCGCCATTGGCGACGTAATCCTTCACCGGGTCGTACTCGAACGTCACGTTCGAGTAGTTGTCGGCACCGCCGTTGGAAACAGACGGGAACGACTGTGAGTTTGCACTGACGAGTGCATCGTTGACCGTCACCGAGACCGTCGAGTCTGAACCGCTTACCGGCAAACCGTCGACGTCGAACGACTGTGCTGCGGTCGACGTGAGGCTTCCGATCGTGAGGGCGTTCTGCCACAGGAGCGTCTGACCTGCCGGCACTGAGAGTGTCGTCATCGGGCTACCGCCCGTGTCGACCGCACCATTCAAAACCACGGACTCCGGGGTTAGATTGCTGACGCCGGCCACGGTCGGACCGTTTACGTAGTAGTTCGCGGTTGAGACGCCGGCGGTCGTGACCGCTGCGGCCTGTGCCGAGGCTGCGACGAGCCCGGACGCACCAACCGCAATGGCTGCGATCAGGGCTGCGCGGGAAACCTTGCTCGTCAATTTAATCCTCCTAGGGTTGTCGCCACTCGTTGGCAGCGGGTGATGCCGAACACATCGAGCGACGTTTAGCGTGCTACTTAAGTCCGGCCGCCTCACGGAGGGTTTACGAGCACCTGAAAGAGCCGATTCGGCTCGCGCCGAGCACGGACATTTCTGGTACCCCCTTCACCCTTGAGGCGCGGCAAAAGTAGCATCAAGAAAGCCTGAGGAGAGGCCGATTAACTGGCGTTAGGCCCAGTTCAGGCCGTTCCGGGCCAAACGGTCACAAACGTTTAACAAGTTGGCCCGACTTGTCACAAGTTAGTAACAAATTGGGCGCGCGCGGCGGGGTCGGCTTGGGCCGGTCTCAGACCGGTCTACGGGCGAGTTTCAGGCCCGCTTACCGCGCCCGTAGAAGAGCTTGTAAAACCGCTGCAGCAGCATCGTGCGACGGCGCGTGTACGGGAACATGAACGGGTCACGTTTGAACCCAAAGCTCGTGATCAGCAAAGACTGGCTCTTGCAGTACTTACGGATGCCGCCGGCGCCATGGCGGGCGCCGATCCCCGAGGTTTTCCAGCCGCCCATCGGCAGGTTCAGCGCCTGGTAATTGATCTGCGCGTCGTTGACGCAGACCGCGCCGGCCTCCAGCCGCCGCGCGATCGCCTCACCGCGCGCCGTGTCCTTGGTCCAGACGCTCGCCTGCAGGCCGTAGGGCGAATCGTTGGCGAGCCGCACGCCCTCCTCGACGTCAGCGACCTTCATGATCGGCACCACCGGCCCAAACGTCTCCTCGCGCATCAGGTCCATCGAGTGGTCGACGTCGACGACCACGGTCGGCTCGTAGAAACGACCGCCGTCGACGTTGGCGTGCCCGCCGGCGAGGACCTTCGCGCCCTTGGCCACCGCATCCTTGACGTGCGCGTCGACGATATCCAGCTGTGGCGGGAAGATCACGGCGCCGACGTCGACCGAGCCGGCTCCGTTCGGCGCGCCCTGGCGCAGTGCTTGAACGTTCGCGGTGACGCGTTGTACGAACTCGTCGTAGACCGGCGCCTCGACGTACACCCGCTCCACCGAGATGCAGACCTGACCGGCGTTGTTCATCGACCAGTAAGCGGCGGCGTTGGCGGCGCGCTCGAGGTCGGCGTCGGCGCAGACGAGCATCGGATCCTTGCCGCCCAGTTCGAGGTAACACGGGATCAGCCGTTCGGCGGCGGCTTTCATCACCGCTCGCCCGGTGCGGGTTGAGCCGGTGAACATCACGCAGTCAGACTCGGCGATCAGGGCCTCACCGGTCGAGCCGTCACCGGTGGCGACCTGGAGCACGTCCGCCGGCAGACCGCACTCGGTCAGCATCTCGAGCATCAGCAGCGAGCTGAGCGGCGTCACCTCGCTCGGCTTGAGGATCGCGACGTTGCCGGCCATCATCGCCGGGATGCAGTCGCCGAATCCGTTCACGATCGGGAAGTTCCAGGGGCCGATCACCCCGACCAGCCCGTGCGGCGCGTAGCGCACCACCAGCCTGCGGCCGACGACCGCCGGGTTGTTCCACGAGGGAACGCGCTCATCAGCCAGATACTTGTGCGCCTCCTTGGCCCAGAAGCCGAGTGCCGCCACCGCGTAGCCGAAGTCAGTGAGCTGCGCGTCCTCGTAGGTCTTGCCGGTCTCGCTGATCACCGTGGTTATCACGCGCTCAGCGTTGTCCAGCATCCACTTCTGTGCCCGCAGGAAGATCGCGCCGCGGCCCTGGAACCCGAGTTCCAGCCACCCTGGTTGGGCGGCGCGAGCGCGCGCCGCCATCACCGAGAGCTCCTGCCGGCCGAGGACGGGCACGGTGCCCACGATCGCCCCCGTCGCCGGATTGTCGACTTGGATCGTGCTCATCGCGCCCGCCTCTCCCTCGAACCTTGGATCTGCTACTCGCTCAGCTCCACGGACTCGATCAGTGCAGGTTCCTCGGGCATGTCGCGGGCATCCGTTGGGATCGCTTCAAGCGCGTCCACCGCGTCCATACCGTTGGTCACCTGACCGAACACGGTGTGCTTGCCGTCCAACCACGGCGCCGCAGTGGTCGTGACGATGAAGAACTGCGAGCCGTTGGTGTTCGGCCCGGAGTTGGCCATCGCCAGAGCGCCGCGCACCACCTTGTGCTGATTGAACTCGTCCTTGAACGTGTACCCGGGTCCACCGGTGCCGGTGCCCTGAGGGCAGCCGCCCTGGATCATGAAATCCGGGATCACTCGGTGGAAGACGAGGCCGTCATAGAACTTGTCTTCCGCAAGCTTGCGGAAGTTGTCGACGGTCTTGGGCGCGTCATCGTCGAAGAGTTCGATCTCGATGGTGCCGTGGCTGGTGTGGAGTTTCGCTGTGCTCATGCCATAGACACTAGATGGTTGAGTCCAAATTGGCTGGGTCGGATGTGCGTGGCTGGCGAGTGCCGGGCGCCGAACGCAAAATGGGGCACAGTGGCAGCGCCACGGGCCCCATTTTGCGGGCGGCGATCCGGTGCCGCCAGACGCGTGCAGACGGGCCGACCAATTTGAAATCAACCATCCAAGGGATCGGGCGGGAACAGTACGAGCTGGCGGCGCCCGGACGGACGCCGCCAGAACCTCAGATCATTCGCGCCCGGTCGCTAACGAGCCCGGGCTGGCTTCACAGCGCTGGTGTTCGCTGCGGTCTGCACCGCAAACACCGTCGCCTGAGCAGCGACCGTCGGGGTGGTACCCACAGTCGGGGTCTCCGTGCAGGTCACGTCGGCCGTGGTGCTGTTGGCGCTGGACGGCTCGGGCACCGTCAGCGGGATCGACGCGTACTGGACAGCGCCGCCCTGCACTGCGTTGAGAGTCACCTCACGCGTCTGGGTCGCCGCCGTCGATGTGCCGGCAGCCAGCGTGCATGAAACGGTCACGGGCTCAGCACCGACAGCGCCGGTGTCAGGGGTGACCTTGACGTACGGGTCGGCCTGCACGAGGTACGGAGTACCACCGGCGAGCGAGTAGGACGCCACGGTCGCGGCTGTCGTTGAGCTCGTCAACGCCACGCTCGTGCCCGTGCCCGAGTCATATTCGGACGGCAGCGTCGCCCCGCAGGTGACGGTGCCCTTCTCCGCGATCGCGGTGATCGCCTGGCCGCCGCTGGTGCAGGTCCCGTTGATGCTCTCCTGTACTTCCTTCTGATCGATCCGCGCCGTGCCAACCGATCCGGGGGCGATCTTCTGATAGGTCACCGAGTTCTGCCGCAGCTTGATGGTGCCGACCGAGTTGTTCTTGAGCATCGCGTTGCTGATGCTGTTGGCACGGATTGCGACTGCGGCATAGCCGACTCCGCCCATTGTGAGGAACAGCGCTACGACCGCTACGCCCATCGCGGCCGAAGGGCGGCGACGCAGACGTCGTAACAGCGATCTGGGTTGAGACATGACTCCTCCAGTCATTAGTTTCTGGTCCCGCTTACACAACCTGGAACACGGCGACCGCGCCTGTAGTTGCGGCGGCGGACCAATGAGCTGTCATGCGCTTACGCGGGGTTTACAGCGGCTAAGAGCCTGTCTCAAAACGATGGCTGGCCGGATGCGGCCGTGGACACGGCGCCGGACCGCCACGCCTGTCCCTGGCCGATACCTCCAGTATCGGCTCTGGACAGCCGCGTCGCCCGGCTTGGTCCACGACCATCCCGGCCGACGCCCTAGTTTTGAGACAGGCTCTGCGCGCGCGGGAGGATCAGCCGCGGGCGAGTTCCAGGCGCAACGGGCGCCCGGCAACGCTGGTGCCTGCAGCAAGCTCAACCACGCGGTCAGCCTCCTGCTCGGGCACCTCGGCGAAGGAGAACTTTTCGAGCACGCGCACGTTGCGGATCGCCTCGCCGTCAAGGCCGGTCGGCGCCGTCAGCGCGTGAATCAGGTCCGCCGGCTCAAGGCCGTCGGCACGGCCGCCGGCGATGATCAGCTTGCGCAGCGGCAGCGGCGCAACGACAGCGGTGGCGGCAGCAGGTTCGTCATGCGGCTTCGAGTGGCGGCGCGGTCGCGCCTTGACCGGAGTCGCGGCGACGTGGGCGCCTTTGATCCACGGCGAGAACTTGACCCCGGAGTGGGCCTCGATCGCTTCTACGTCGCGCTTCTGGCGTGACTCGAAGAAGGTGATCGCGCGGCCGGCTCGGCCGACGCGGCCGGTGCGGCCGATGCGGTGTACGTAGACGTCCGGCGAGGTGGGGACGTCAAAGTTGATGACGTGGCTGACGGTCGAGATGTCGAGTCCGCGCGAGGCGACATCTGTTGCGACCAGGAACGGCGTGCGGCCTTCCTTGAAGCTGATCATCACGCCGTCGCGCTGCCCCTGTGACATGTCGCCGTGCAGCGCCTTGACGTTCATGCCCTGGTCGCGCATGGTGCGGTAGAGCTGGTCACAGCGCACCTTGGTGCGGCAGAAGATGATCGCCTGGGTCGGGTTCTCGTCGCCGAGCACCTCAACCAGCGTGGTGGTCTTGTCCTTGGAAGCGACCTCGAGCCCGAACTGCTCGACGCTGTCGACGGTCAGGTTCGCCGACTTGACCTTGACGATCACCGGGTTGTACAGGTACTGGTCTGCGAGGCGCTGGATCTCCGGCGGCATCGTCGCTGAGAAGAGCGCCGTCTGGCGGGAGGAGGGCGTCAGCGAGAGGATCTTCTCGACGTCCTCCAGGAAGCCGAGATCAAGCATCTCATCGGCCTCGTCGAGCACGACGAAGCGGCACGAGTGCAGCATCAGTGAGTGGCGGCTAATCAGGTCCTTGACGCGGCCGACAGTGCCGACCACCACGTGGCCACCCGCGCGCAGCTGCGCCTGCTGGGTCCGGATCGGCGCGCCGCCGAAGACCGCGACGACATCAACACCCTTGCGCTGTCCATAGGAGCGCAGAGCCTGGGTGACCTGAATGCAGAGCTCGCGCGTCGGTGTGAGCACCAGCCCCTGGACCTCGCGCTCGGTCGGATCGACGTAGTTGAGCAGCGGCAGGCCAAAGGCGGCCGTCTTGCCTGAGCCGGTCTGGGCCTGTCCGATGACGTCGAGGCCCTGCATCAGATGCGGGATCGCCTCGGCCTGGATCGGGCTTGGCTCCGTGTAGCCGACGTCGTTGAGGGCTTCCAGGATCGGCTCGGAGAAGCCCAGTTCGGCGAATGTGGTCATGTTTGGTCCACCATAGACTGCGGGAGCGGATCGCGCGTGCCGCGGTTGTGAAAGTTGCGTTTGGTGGCGTCAACTGCTCCGCGTCGTGGTGGTGAAGGTTCCGCGGTTCATCACGCTGCGGACCAGGCCGGGCGCGAGAATCCGCGCGGCGGCGAACAGCCAGTAGTAGCGCGGGGCGTAACGCTCGGCCTTGGCGCCAGGCCCGGCCTCAAGGATCGCGTCGACCACGACCGAGGCGTCAGCGACCATCCACCGGGTCAGCGGCTTGGCACGCAGCTCAGCCTGCGGAAAGCCCTCGGTCGCGATGAAGCCGGGCAGAACCAGCCCGACATGAATGCCCTCGCCCGCCAGCTCAAGCGCGAGCGAGTCGTTCCAACCGGCGAAGGCGAACTTGCTGGCGGCATAGCCGCCCGTGCCCCTGCGTGCCAGGCGGCCGGAGGTGCTGGAGACGTTGACGATCGCCACCGGGGCGGCTGCGCTGCTGGTCCGCTGACCAGCAGCACGAGGGAGCGACGTGACGTCCGCACCAGCTTCTGCCACCGTGCGGCGCAGCAGCGGCAGCAGTGCTTCGATCAGCCGGATCGGCGCCTCGAAGTTGACGCGCATGTTGCGCTCCACGTTCTCCCAGCCGCCCTCGGCGAACGTCGTCGACCAACGGGCGCCGGCGTTGTTGACCAGCAGGTTCAGGCGGCCGTGCTCGCGCTCGATCGTGTCGGCGATCAGCGCCGGTGCGGCCGGGTCCGTGAGGTCCGCGACGATGATTGTCGGGCTTCCCTGGAGTTCGGCGGCGAGCGCCTTGAGACGGTCCTCACGGCGCGCAACAAGCACGAGCTGGACCTGATCCCGCCCACCCTGCCCGGCGAGGCGACGCGCGGTCGCCTCGCCGATCCCGCTCGTTGCACCGGTGATCAGCGCCACGTAAGTCATGTGCCGCTGGAAACTACATCAGGACGCGAGGCCGCGGCTGAAGCGCCGAAGTGCGAGCGGGAGCATGATCCCCAGCAGCAGCACCGACCAGAACAGCATCGCGAGCTCAGGGTGATCGAGGGGCAGAGAGCCGCTTGACGCGGTGCCCTGCGTGAGGTGGCGAATCGCCGCGACGAAGGCGGAGAACGGCTCCCACTCAGCGATCGAGCGCGGGACCAACGCCATGCCCTTGATCGGCACGAACGTACCGGCCATCATCGTCAGCGGAAAGACGATGATGAACCCGACGCCCTGCATCGCGTCGGGCGAGCGGACCAGCATCCCGAAGTAGACCCCTGTCCAGGTGAATGCGAGTAGCGCCAGCGCCAGCAGCCCGAACAGTTCCAGCCCGCCGGTGATGCTGAAGTGCGGGCGCCAGCCGAGCACCAGGCCGATCGCGACGTAGATCGCGAGACCCAGGACCTGCTCTGCAAGCTGACCCATCACCTGGCCACTGATGATCGCCATCCGTCCGATCGGCATCGAGCGCAGACGATCGATCACGCCCTCCCGCATGTCGTGCGCGGTGGCGGTGCCGGTACCCATGATCCCAAAGCCGAGCCCCTGGGCGATGATGCCGGGGAACATGAAGTCCTTGTAGTTGATGCCCGGGATGTGGATCGCCGAGCCGAAGACGTAGAGGAACAGCAGGATGAAGACAAACGGCTGCACGGTCACATCGAGCAGGCGTTCGGGCACGCGTGAGATCGCGCGCAGGCTGCGCCAGGTGAGCAGCGTGGTTTCTTTCGCGTAGGTGATCATGCTGCCGCGGCCTCCTGCGCTGCGTCGGCGGTCGGTTCGGCCAGATGGCCGGTCAAGGCGATGAAGGCGTCGTCCAGCGTCGGACGGCGCAGTGCGATCTCATCGATCGCGATCCGGGTGGCTGCGACTGCCTCTGAGACCCGTGCCAGGTCCCTGACCTCGTTCGGCGCGGCTATGGAGATGCGACGCAGCTCCGGGACGAGCGTCGGCTCGAGGCCCTGGTCGCGCAGATGTTGGGCGAGCGCCTCAAATGCCGCCGTGTCAGCGGCGACTACGTCCACGCGCTGCTCGCCGACCTGGGCCTTGAGCTCGGCCGGGGTGCCGGCGGCGATCTCACGGCCGTGGTCGATCAGGACTATGTGGTCGGCCAGAGCGTCGGCCTCCTCCAGGTACTGGGTGGTGAGCAGCAGCGTGATGCCGTCGGCGACCAACTCACGGATCGTTGTCCAGATGACCTGCCGGCCGCGCGGGTCGAGGCCGGTGGTGGGCTCGTCGAGCACCAGCAACTGCGGCTGCTCGATCAGGCTCGCGGCTAGGTCAATGCGGCGGCGCTGCCCGCCCGAAACCTTCTTGACCAGGCGCCCCGCGAACTCAGTCGCGTCGAAGCGCCCCATCAGATCGTCCGCACGCTTGGCCGATTCGGCGCGGCCGTGGCCCCGCAGACGCGCCATCAGGATCAGGTTCTCACGGCAGGTCAGGTTCGGGTCGAGCGCGGCGAACTGGCCGGTCAGTGAGATCGTCTTGCGCACCTGGGCGCCCTGACTGGCGACGTCGTAGCCATTGACCGTGGCGCTGCCGCCGTCCGGCGCCAGCAGTGTCGCAAGCATGCGCACGATTGTCGTCTTACCGGCGCCGTTGGGGCCGAGCAGCGAGACGACTGTGCCTTTGGGTACCTGGAGGTCCAGGTTGTCGACGGCTTTGAAGTCGCCGAAAAGTTTGGTGAGGCCGGTCGCCTCGATTGCAAGATCGGTCATGGCGCGGAATCTTACAGTCGCAGTAAAAATTCTGCAACTGCAAAATTCGCTGTATCCTTTGCGGTGTGACGGCAGACGCTGACCGCGACCCCGAAATCGAGCCTGACGAGGAGTCGCTGGGCAGCGACGAAGGGCGAGGGCGGATCCGGCAGCTCGTCGAACAGGAGCTCGGTGAGGAGTGGGCGCAGCGCTTCAGCGCGGTCTGGCAGCGGCTCGACGAGTGGGACCTGCGCCACAACATCAGCGAAGGGCTGCGCGAGCGCAAGAAGCGGCTCACGCGCCAGCGGATATCGGACGTGGCGACAGCGATGTTCGTCGCCCGTGGTTACGACAACGTCAAGGTCTCTGAGATCGCCGAGAAGGTGGGCGTCTCCGAGAAGACGATCTACAACTACTTCCCCACCAAGGAGTCGCTGGCCTACGACGACGCCGACCAGCAGCTGATGCGCCTGGCGGCCGCGGTGCGTGACCGCCCAGCCGGCTCGTCGCCAACCGCCGCGGTGGTCGGGTGCCTAAAGCAAGACATGGCGCGGTTCGGCGCGGCCTTGGGCGAAGGAGGTCTCGACTTTCTCCCAGCCTTCGGCCGGATGATGCGCGAGACACCGGCGCTGCGCGCGGCCTGGGGCGAGCACCGCCACACAATGGTCGAGACGTTGACCGCGATCCTCGCGGACGAGGCCGGAGTCGATCCCCGCGACCCGGAGCCGATCAGCGCCGCCCGCGCACTGGTGAGTCTGCTTGAGCTGATGTTCGACGCACAGATGCGACACATCGGCGAAACGACAACGGCGGCTGAACTGGTGGCCGTGGTCACCGCCGATCTCGATCGTGCCGCACGACTGTTGGACACCGGCCTCTGGTCCTTCCATCTGATGGTTGAAGGGCGCAAGACCAAGGACCAGTTGCGCGATGCCGCCATCGCCGCCGAGCAGGCCCGCCAGCAGGTGATGAGCGCGTTGCGCGATGCCAAGGCGGCGTTCCGGCGAGCACACCGTGAGATACACGAGCTGCAGCGCGCTGCCGTCCAGGAAAAGCGCCAGCAGGCACGTGAGGCGCCGCGGCTGCGGGGGCGCGGACGCAGCTAGCTGGGACGCGTTGACTAGTTCGTTCCCTGTGAGAGCAGGCTGTTGGGCTCCGACCCGGCGTATCTGACGCTGTCGGCGAACGGCTTGGAGCGGTCGACGACCACGCAGTACCAAACCGGACCGCTTGCCACGCCGGCCTGCTTGGTCGCGTGCGCGCAGACCCTGTAGACGTCAGGCGGCTGCAGCTCGTAGGTGCTGAGCACGTGGAGGTCGGGCATGAACTGTTGCGGGGCGTGGTCACCGATATACGCCTCAGCGGTCGCGCTGGCGTCCGCGAGCGCGTTCTGGTCGGCGACGGCCACGTGGTGGTGGATGAGACCCGCGCCGAGCAAGACGCAGGTGATGAGCAAGCAGATCCCTGCGCCGGCGTAGTCACGCGCGACCACCTTCGGCAGGTCTTTGCGGACCTGCCGAAGTGCCCAGCCGAGCGCCGGGCTCAGCGCCGCGATCCCGATCAGGCTGAGAATCGAGCCCTGCAGTAGGCCGGCTACGGCGGAGCCCTGATCGCTGAGTACCGGGCGCCAGCTCTCGAGCGCCCCGTCGGCGAGCACCAGAACCACGAACGACGGCCAGAGCCAGGCGCCGCGCAGGCGCCAGCGCAGGCGGATGATCGGTGCCGCGTCCATGGTGGGAGGTTAAAGGCGCAAGGTCCCGCGTGGATACGATCTGTATGTGCCTGAATCCGAGCTTTGGGTCTGCAACATTGGCCAGATCGACTACCGCTCCGCGCTTGAGCTGCAGGAGCGGCTGCGCACCGCGCGCCAGCAGGAACTGATCCCGGACACGCTGCTGTTGCTCGAGCACAACCCTCGCGTCTACACGCGTGGCCGCCGCTCGGCGCCGGGCGAGCTGACGATGGGCGACGCCTTCTACGAATCCCAGGGGATCGAGATCATCACGACCAACCGTGGCGGCAAGGTCACCTACCACGGCCCCGGGCAGTTGGTCGGCTACCCGATCGTGCAGGTGACCGACGTGGTCTCCTACGTACGGCTGCTGGAACAGGCGCTGGTGGTCGCGCTGAAGGACGAAGGCATCTTCGCGAGAGCGCGACCCGAGGAGGGCCCGGACTACACCGGCGTCTGGGTTGAGGACCGCAAGATCGCGTCGATTGGAGTGCATGTGGCGAAGGGGGTCACAACCCACGGATTCGCGGTCAATGTCGACAACGACCTCACTCCGTTCAGCTGGGTCGTCGCCTGCGGGCTGCCGTCGGTGACGATGACCTCGATGGCGCTGGAGAGCGCGGTGCCGCCCACCGGCGGCGAGGTCGTCGGTAACCAAACCGACGGCACGAGCGTTCAACTTGCGTGCGGTCCGGCGAGCCCGAGGCTGATCTGCTTCCGTAAGCGCGCCGCCTTCGCGCTGGCGCAGGCGCTCGGCCATCGACAGCGGCTGCTCACGCGCGAGCGGCTCGAGAGCTTCGCGGCCACGGATGTGGTCGCCGCGATCAGTACCCTAGGTTGAAGATGAGCGCGACCCGGTCTCGATCGAACCCAGGCGGGATTCAGGATGTCCTGACGGTGCTGGGGCCGGACGTCCAGCCCTACAAGGGCCGCAAGCCGCCGTGGTTCAAGGTGCCCGCCCCCGGCGGAGAGCGCTACCGCGAGCTGCAGACGCTGATCAAGGAGGAGAACCTCCACACGGTCTGCCAGGAAGCCGCTTGCCCGAATATCGGCGAGTGCTGGCAGCGCGGCACGGCTACCTTCATGATCCTCGGCGACACGTGCACGCGCCGCTGCGGCTTCTGCCACGTCAAGACCGGCAAGCCGACCTGGAACGACCCGTTGGAGCCGGCGCGCGTCGCGGCGACCGTGGCGCGCATGGGGTTGCGCCACGCGGTGATCACGAGCGTCGATCGCGACGACATGTACGACTACGGCGCCCACGCCTTCGTTGGTGTGATCCGTCAGATCAGGCGGCAGTCGCCGAGCACCAAGATTGAGGTCCTGACCCCTGACTTCCGAGGCCAGGAGATGCCACTCGCGAAGGTCATCCATGAGCGGCCAGACGTTTTCAACCACAACGTCGAGACGGTTCCGCGGCTCTACAAGGTGGCGCGACGCGGCTCGACCTGGGAGCGCTCCAACCGCGTTCTGCGCAACGCCAAGGAGATGGGTGGCGACGAGGTCACGACCAAGTCCGGGCTGATGGTCGGGCTCGGCGAATCGTTTGACGAGATGATCGACGCGCTCGGCACGCTGCGCGAGAATCAGGTGCAGGTGATCACGATCGGCCAGTACCTGCGCCCGACCGAGAACCATCTGCCGATCGTGCGCTACTGGCATCCGGATGAGTTCAAGGCACTTGAAATCGCTGCCTACGAGATGGGCTTTGACCACATCGCAGCCGGGCCGCTGGTGCGCTCGAGCTATCACGCTGACCAACACGTGCCGCAAAGTGAGCCGGGCGTCGGCCCGCTGCGGGCGGCGGCATAGGGGTTTTGGGGAAGCGTTCGTGAACCGACCCCGCAGACAGAAACGAGCACGCTCGGGTGCCCGCAAGCGGACCATCCTGCTGGTCTTGGCGCTGGTCGCGATCATGCTGCTCGCCCTGGCTCCTGCTGCGTTCGCCGCGGCAGGCGGTGGGTCCGGCGGCTTCAGTCCGAGTGGAGGCGGCGGTGGAGGCGGAGGCGGCCACAGCGCCTTCGAGATTTACATCGTTGTTCGCCTCCTGATCCTGCTCGTGGTCACGACGCACGGGTTCGGTCTGATCCTGATCGCCGCGGTCGCTGCGTACTGGTGGTACAAGAACCGCGGTGGCGACCGGCAGGTGGCGCGCTGGCTGGAGGCTCGCAGACGTCAGGGCCGAGCGCACAAGCGCGAGACCCGGAAGCGCGAACGTAAGGTCTCGCTCGCTGCAGCTGAGGCAGAGGATGAGAATCCGCTGTTCGGGCCGAGCGCTGTGCGCACGGCGGCAGCGGAGCTGTTCGTCGACATCCAGCTGGCCTGGTCCGCTGACAACCGGATCGCGCTGCGGGGGTTGATCACACCGGAGCTTGCGACCGAGTGGGAGCTCCGTCTCGATGACTTCGACCGCAAGGGCTGGAGCAACAAGGTGGAGCCGGTCGGGCCTCCGACGGTCGAGTACGTCGGGCTCGAGCGCAAGAACAGCCACAGCGCCACCAGTGCGGACCGCGTGGTCGTGCGAATCGAAGCAAAGCTGCGTGACTACGTGGTGGACCGCCAGGGACGCCACATCAGGCGGGACGGCAGCGTCACCGAGTCCGTGCGCATGCGTGAGTACTGGACGCTTGAGCGGCGCGGCGAGCACTGGGTGCTCGCGTCGATCGAGTCCGGTGCCGAGGGCGACCATGCCTTGAAGGACAAGGTGGTGCAGACGGAGTGGGCTGACGATCAGGCGCTGCGTGACGAGGCGATGGTTGAAGGCGCGAACGCCGACAAGGCGCCGGCCGGCACCAACGTTGCCGATCTGGCCGACCTTCAGTTCACCGGCGACGCTCAGGCCGCGGCGATGGATCTCAGTCTTGCCGATGGCCGTTTCGCTCCCGATCTCCTTGAGATCGCAGCCCGCAGAGCTGTTTCTGCTTGGGCAGTCGCGGTCGACGGGCCGAACACCGCGCTGCGCAAGCTCGCCTCCCCCGAGGCCGTGTCTGACCTGCTTCACCCCGGCGATCCGAGCGAGAAGACTCGGCTGGTCGTGCGCGGTCTCTCCGTTCAGCGGATCCGAGTGGTGGCGCTCGACGCCGCCGCGGAGCCGGCGAGCATGACAATCGACGTGGACCTGCGTGGGCGGCGGTACATCGAAGAGCGTGACACCACCCGTGTGCTGCTCGGCTCACCGACACGGCTGGTCGGGTTCACGGAGCGCTGGACGTTGTCACTGTCGGGCAATGAGTCCGAGCCGTGGCGGATCGTCTCGGTGCAGACGCCGCTACCAACCGCTTAGGGCCTATCCCGGTAGGTTCGCGCGCCCGGTTGCGGCCCACTACCGGCGCCGGCTCGCCACCCACCGTCTTGCAGGTAGCGCCGCTACCTGCCGCGACGTTACGCGGCGCCCAGCTTGGTCCTGGACCACCCCAGTCGCACGCCCCTACCGGGATCGGCCCTTAGACGGCGATCGGCGGCTCCAACGCGAGTGGCGTGGCGGCCGGCCGAGCAGCTGACTCAGCGGCGCGGTTCGCACGCAGGTTGCGCAGGGCGAGGGCACCGGCAGCCGAGACGACGAAGCAGGTCACGGCGCCAACGCCGAGCCCGACCCTGGCGCCGAAGCCGCTCATAACCGCGCCGATGATCGGTCCGCCGATCGGCGTGGATCCCTGGAAGGAGACGAACCAGAGCGCCATCACACGCCCGCGCATCTCCGGCGCCGCGTTGAGCTGCAGGGTTGCGTTTGCCTGGGACATGAACATCACGCTGGTGATGCCGACCGGGATCATCGCGACGAGCTCCCAGACCAGGCTCGGCGCGACCGTTGCGAGCACCATCGAGACGCCGAACCAGGCGCAGCAGGCGATCAACGCCGCCGAGCCGATCTTGCCCCGCGTCGCCAGCCAGAGGCCGCCGAACACTGCGCCGACCCCCATCGCGGCACTCATGAAGCCGTAGCCGGCCGCGTCCACATGCAGGCCATGCGAAGCCATGTACGGGAGCGACACCTGGAACTCATAGGTCAAGCAGCCGACCACAGCTGTCATCGCCAACGGCAGCGCGAGTCTGGGCTCGCTGCGGATGTAGCGGAAGCCCTCACGCAGCTGGCCTTTGGCGCGCGGCGCCGGAGTCACGGGACTCAGCGCTGTGGTGTCGATCTGCGTCAGCGAGTAGATCACGGCCGCGAAGCTGACCGCATTGAAGAGGAAGCACGGCCCCTCCCCGAACGCGGCGATCGTGAGACCGGCCACGGCCGGGCCGACCACGCGGGCCACGTTGACCATCGTGGAGTTGAGGCTGACGGCGTTGCGCAGGTGCTCAGGCCCGACCAGCTCGAGCATGAACGATTGACGCGACGGGTTCTCGAAAGCGTTGTTGACGCCGAGCAGGACGGCCAGCACACCGATCTCCCAGATGTGGGCCGAGTGCGCGATCGTCAGGACGCCAAGGATCAGCGCCTGCACGCCCATGGCGGACTGCAGGCCGATCATCATCTTGCGCTTGTTGACGCGGTCGGCCACCACGCCGCCATACGGCGCCAGGAGCAGCACCGGCAGCGTCTGCATCGCAATGATGAGCCCCAGCCATGTGGCTGAGTGCGTCAGCGTCAGCACCAGCCAGGACTGCGCCGCCATCTGCATCCAGGTGCCGACCAGCGACACGGACTGGCCACCGAGGTAGAGCCGATAGTTCGGCACCTCGAGCGCGGCGAAGGTCTTGCCACGCAGGAGCTTGAGGGCCGGACTCAACGAGGTTCGTCTTTGGCGGTTAGGCGTTCAGCGTGTGTCTCCGGCGCTTCGGAGAGTGCCGGTGGGCCTTCGGAGAGTGTCTGGGCGAGACGTTCGAGCGCCGGCAGGGCCGCGTCGATCAGAGCGCGGTCAGCCGCGTCGAGGTCATCGATCGCGCCCTGCACTGCGGCAGTGCGCTCGCCGCGGACCTGCTCCGCGAGCGCATGACCGGCCGGCGTTACATGGACCCAGGCGGAGCGACGGTCCTCAGGATCCGAGGTCCGCGTCACCAGTTGGTCGTTGACGAGCTCGGCGATCGTTCGCGACAGCAGTGTCGGATTCAGGCCCTCCCGTTCAGCAACCTCAGCGAGGCGGAGCGGCCCGTGACGATCCGCGGTGAGCAGCACCGCGACCCGTGTTGGCGTCAGATCGGTTCCGAGCGCATCGGTGCGCCGCAGCAAGCGCGCGAGCTTGCCGACGGTGCCGCGCAGTCGCGGAGCGGTCTCAAGTTCGGTTGCGTTTGGTGCCATGGAGCGCCTGTCCTGGGAGTTAGTTGCTTGCTGGCAAGTAACCATAGCACTGAGTTGGGGCGAGTTGTGGTGCTGGCAACTCGGGTGCCGCGGCGTCGCCGTCCAACCCCGAGCCTCGGCGCGCGAACTTTGTGAATTCACTTCGCACAGTCCGAAGTGAATTCACAAAGTTCATCGCCCGGGCACCTTGCGACCCCCTCTCCGCAGCGATTCACAAAGTTCGCCTGCGGGTGACTCGCCAGGGCGCTGGCGACGTGCCCCTCGCAGGACCCCGCTAAAGACCGGCGATTGCCTCGTTGAGGGTGGCCGACGGCCGCATCACGCTCGATACGGATTCGATGTCCGGGTGGTAGTAACCACCGACCGTCACGCTGCTGCCCTGGACGTCGCTGAGCTCGGAAATGATCTGCTGCTCGGCCTCTGTGAGCCGCTCTGCCAGTGGGGCGAAGCGCGCGGCAAGCTCAGCGTCGTCACTCTGCGCCGCCAGCTCTCGCGCCCAGTAGAGCGCCAGGTAGAAGTGGCTGCCACGGTTGTCCAGCTCGCCTACGCGGCGTGACGGTGAGCGCCCCTGCTCCAGCAGGCTGCCAGTGGCTCGGTCAAGCGTGTCCGCCAGGACCTGTGCGCGCGCATTGCCGGTCTTCTCAGCCAGGAACTCAAAGGAGACCGCCAGCGCCAGGAACTCCCCGAGCGAGTCCCAGCGCAGATGGTTCTCAGCCAACAGTTGCTGGACATGCTTCGGAGCCGACCCGCCGGCGCCGGTTTCAAACATGCCGCCGCCGTCCATCAGAGGCACGATCGACAGCATCTTGGCGCTGGTGCCGAGCTCAAGGATCGGGAACAGGTCGGTGAGATAGTCACGGAGCACGTTGCCGGTGACCGAGATGGTGTCCTTACCGGCACGGGCACGCTCCAGTGTGAAGCGCGTCGCTTCCCCCGGATCAAGAATCTCGATCTGCAGACCGTCCGTGTCGAGCTCCGCCAGCGCCGGCCGGATCTTCTTCAGCAGCTCACGGTCGTGCGGCCGGCTCTCGTCAAGCCAGAACACGGCCGGCGCTCCGGTCGCCCGAGCGCGCCCGACCGCCAGACGAACCCAGTCCTGAACCGGCGCATCCTTGACCTGGCAGGCCCGCCAAACGTCACCGACCTCCACGTCATGCTCGATCAGGACCGTGCCGTCGGCGGCGACGATGCGGACCATGCCGGCCCGCTCGATTTCAAACGTCTTGTCGTGCGAGCCGTACTCCTCGGCCGCCTGCGCCATCAGCCCGACGTTCGGGGTCGTGCCCATGGTTGAAGGGTCGAAGGCACCATGGATTCGGCAGTGCTCAAGCGTCTCTGAGTAGACCGGCGCGTAGGCGTGATCGGGGATCACGTACTTGGTGTCCTGCTGATCGCCGGCGGCGTTCCACATCTGGCCCGAGGCGCGGATCGCGGCCGGCACCGATGCATCGATGATCACATCACTGGGGGCATGCAGGTTGGTGATGCCACGGTCCGAATCCACCATCGCCAAGCCAGGTCCGTGCTCCGGAAACGGGATCGCCGTACCTTCGGGAAGCGCGCCAAGGCCATCATTGGGGTTCCAGCCGTGCGCGCTTAGACCCGGAAAGAAGGTCTTCACAGCGTGCCCGAACAGGATCGGGTCCGAGACCTTCATCATCGTCGCCTTCAGGTGAACACTGAACAGCACGCCCCGGTCCCGTGCGTCACTGATCTGCTCAGCGTAGAACCGATCCAGAGCGGCAACGCGCATCACAGAGCCGTCGATGATCTCACCGGGAAGCAGCTTGAGGTCGTCCTTGAGCGTGGTGACGGTGCCGTCGGTCGCCACGTGCTCAATCCGGACCGTGGTCGCCTCCGGGACGGTCACCGACAGCTCAGTCGAGCGGAAGTCACCTTCGCTCATCGTCGCTACGTGGGACTTGGAGTCGGTGGCCCAGGCGCCCATCGAGTGCGGATGTTTGCGGGCATATGCCTTGACTGACGCAGGAGCGCGGCGGTCAGAGTTGCCCTCGCGCAGGACCGGGTTGACGGCCGAGCCCTTGACCTTGTCGTAGCGCGCCCGGGCGTCGCGTTCGGCCTCGGTCGCGGGAGCGTTTGGGTAATCGGGAATTGCGTAGCCCTGGTCCTGCAGCTCCCTGATAGCGGCCTTGAGCTGCGGCACCGACGCACTGATGTTCGGAAGTTTGATGATGTTGGCTTCTGGCGCCTTGACCAGCTCAGCCAGTTCCGTGAGCGCGTCATGAGAGCGCTGCTCAGACGTCAGGAGGTCAGGGAACTGAGCGAGGATGCGGCTGGCGAGCGAGATGTCGCGAGTTTCAATCTCCACGTCCGCCGCAGTGGCGAACGCTCGAACGATCGGGAGCAGCGACTCAGTCGCAAGCGCAGGGGCTTCGTCGGTATAGGTGTAGATGATCTTCATGCGACCCCTGACCCTACCGATACGTGGATAATTGGGGCGTCATGCTCGCGCCTCCACCGCTGCTGGTGCAGCATCAAGCGCCGCCGCCGGCCATCGTCGCGCCGGCCCCGGCCGCGCAGAGAACCGCGAGAGCCGTCAAGCGGACCCGAGGTCTGCCACTCGCCGGAAAGGTCGTCGGTGTCAACCCCGGACACAACGGACGCAACTGGTCTGACCCGACCTACATCGACCATCAGATCTGGAACGGCCGTGAGTGGGAGAACTGCGACACGACCGGAACTGAGACCGACGGCGGCTACACCGAGGCGCTTTTCAACTGGCAAGTCGGCTCTGATCTGGCCGCGGATCTGCGCGGCGAGGGCGCGCAGGTCGTGCTCGCGCGCCACAACAACGACGGAGTCGGCCCCTGCGTGAACACCCGCGCGCAGATCCTGAACCAGGCCCACGTGGATGTCGCGGTCGCGATCCACGCCGACGGCGGGCCGGCGGATGGCCGCGGGTTCACGGTGCTCGAGCCGGTGGCCGACGGGATCAACAATCGCGTCATCAAGCCTTCCGATCGGTTCGCGGCGGTTCTGCGTGACGACTTCCGGGCTGACACCGGGATGCCGGTGAGTACCTACGACGGCGTGGATGGACTGCAGCCCCGTGACGACTTGGCCGGCGAGAACCTCACCAAGGTTCCGTCCGTGCTGATCGAGTGCGGGAACATGCGCAACGCGACCGACGCCGCAATCCTGGTCACCGCGAGCTTCCAGAAGCGAGCGGCCCGGGCGATCGCCGCAGCCATCACCGCGTTCCTGACGCGCAAGGGCTAGGGCGAAGCGACCGCGCGGAGCGCTCCGCGCTACACGCGATTTGCGATCGAGCGGCCGGCAACCCGGCCCGAGAAGAGACAGCCGCCGAGAAAGGTGCCCTCAAGCGAGTTGTAGCCGTGCATGCCACCGCCGCCGAAGCCGGCAGCCTCCCCGGCCGCCCAGAGGCCGGGGAGGGCCTCGCCGCCCGGGCCCAGGACCCGGGCCTCCAGATCAGTTTGCAGCCCGCCGAGCGTCTTGCGCGTGAGGATGTGGAGCTTGACCGCGATCAGCGGTCCTGCGGTCGGGTCGAGGATGCGGTGCGGGGCGGCGACGCGGCTCAAGCGATCGGGCAGGTACTTGCGGGCAGCGCGGATCGCCATGACCTGCAGGTCCTTTGAGTACGGGTTGCGGACCTGACGGTCACGGGCGGCGATCTGCTCAAGGATCGAGTCGTAGTCGAGAAACGGCTCGGCGGTCAGCGCGTTCATCCCGGCCACCAGCTCACGCAGGCTGTCGCGCACGATGAAGTCCTCGCCGTTGTCCATGAACTTCTGGATCGGCCCGGGAACGACGCCGGGCTGCAGCCGCGTGCGCAGCGTCAGCTTCACGTCCTTACCGGTGATGTCCGGGTTCTGCTCAGACCCGGAGAGCGCGAACTCCCGCTCGATGATTCGACGGTTGAGCACGAACCAGGTGTGCTCATGACCGCTGGCCCCGATGTGCGCGAGCGTCGCGATCGTGTCGAATCCTGGAAACAACGGTGCCGGCAGGCGCCGACCGGCACCGTCGAACCACATCGAGGACGGCGCCGGCAGGATGCGGATGCCGTGGTTCGGCCAGATCGGGTCCCAGTTACGGATCCCCTCCGTGTAGTGCCACATGCGATCGCGGTTGATCCAGTTGGCGCCGGCGCGCTCAGCGATCGGCAGCATGCGTCCGTCGACGTGCGCGGGCACACCGGCGACCATCTGCTTCGGCGCGGGCCCAAGGCGCTCGGGCCAGTACCTACGGACGAGCTCGAGGTTGTGGCCGATGCCGCCACTTGAGACGAGCACGGCACCCGCGCGAGCGCTGAACTGGCCGATCACCGCCCTTGAGCTCTCCTGCCCGCGCTCAACCATCGAGCGTGCCAGCAGCGAGCCCTGCGCGCCAACGACCCGGCCGCCCTCGACGATCAGGTCGTCAACACGGTGGCGGAACGCGAGCTGCACGACTCCGCGTTCGACCCCGGCGCGCGCACGCCGCTCAAACGGCTCGACCAGCGCCGGCCCGGTACCCCAGGTCAGGTGGAAGCGCGGCACCGAGTTGCCGTGCGCGAGCGCATGCCCGCCGCCGCGCTCGGCCCAGCCCGGGCTCGGCATCACTTTGAGGCCCTGTTCGACCAACCAGGCTCGCTTCTCCCCCGTCGCGAACTCAACGTAGGCGCGAGCGAAGCGCTTCGGGTGCTCATCCTCGGGACGATCGAACTGAGCGCTCGCGAGCCAGTCCGACCAAGCCAGCTCAAACGAGTCCTTGATCCGCGCGCGGCGCTGCTCCGGCGAATCAACGAAGAACAGCCCGCCGAGCGACCAGAACGCCTGCCCGCCGAGTGAGACCTCCGGTTCCTGCTCCAGCAGCAGCACGCGCTTCCCGGCGTCAGCCAGCTCCGCTGTGGCAACCAGGCCGGCGAGCCCGCCGCCGATCACGATCGCATCCGCGTGAAGCTCTGACAAACCGTCCGCCTGAGAGACCCCGCTAGCCATCCCCACCTGCGTCCGGCGCCTGTGCCTCATCCGAGACTGCCAGCTGATCACCGACAGCGATCCCGAGCCGCGCTATCTCACCGCCCGCCAATTCCAGGATGTTGCCCGCGCCCTTGGCGCCGAGCGCCCGCCATGGCTTGATCCGCTCGGCGAGCTTCACAACGCGCAGCTCACGGTCCATGAAGATCGCGTCGAACTCGAACCGCATGAAGGCGCTGTGGATCGAGGACTCGCCCCGGAACAGCATGCCGGATCCCTGGTCCAGTCCAGCGCGGCCGAGCAGGCCGCGCATCCGCGTGAACGGGTTCCCGGCGACCTCGGTTCGCTCGCAGACGACGTTGCCTCGCGTTCGGTTGAGCACCCTTGTCATCAAAGCGCACTCAGCTCTCGTTTGAGCACCTTGCCGGTCGGATTGCGGGGGAGCTCGCTCAGGAAAGTCACGTCGCGCGGGACCTTATAGCGGGCGAGGTTCTCACGTACATACTCCTTGAGTTCCTCCTCGCTCAGCTGGGTGCCCGGGCGGCAGACCACAAAGGCCCGTAGCCGCTGGCCGAACCTCTCGTCGCTGACACCGACCGCCGCCGCCTCGAGCACTCCTGGGTGCCCGGCCAACAGCTCTTCAACCTCCCGGGGGAAGACGTTCTCCCCGCCGGAGATGATCATCTCGTCATCGCGGCCATCGATGAAGAGGCGCCTCTCGGCATCGAAATGACCGACGTCACCGGACGAGACCAAACCGTGCTGGCGCTCCTTGTCCGTGCCGCCGGTGTACCCCTCGAACTCGAGCATGTTGCCGACGAAGATGCGGCCGGTTTGACCCCGCGGCAGTTTGCGGCCCTGATCGTCGAGGATCTGCACCACCGCGCCGGCCACGACCCGGCCGACGCAGCCCGGCGCGGCTTCGAGGTCAGCCGGGGTGGCGATGGTCGCGAACGCAATCTCGGTCGATCCGTACATGTTGTAAAGCACGGGCCCAAAGGCTTCGCGCGCGCGCCGGGCAAGGTCGGCACCGAGCTGCGAGCCGCTCAAGTAGATGATCCGCAGGCTGCGCAGATCGCGGTCAGACCATTGGCCGGAATCGAAGGCGAGCAGCCGCTGAAGCATCACCGGCACGACAATCAGAGTGCTGACGCGGTGACGCTCGATGCTCGCGAACACGGCGCCCTCCTCGAAGCGGCGCTGGAGCACGATCGTTGCGCCCAGCCCGATCTGCAACAACGCCTGACTGAAGCCGAGCGCGTGGAACATCGGGGCTGAGATCTGGGCGACATCACCCGATCGGAACGGCACCTTGCTGAGCGGACCACCGACGGGCGAGAGTGAGAACGGGACGTCACGGCCGGCGCCCTTGGGGGTTCCGGTGGTGCCGGAGGTGAGGATCACGAGCCGTGGCGCCCGCGCCGGCTTACCGGGGGCAGACGTCGATCCCGAGCGCGCCAGCGCATCTAGCGTGTCGTCAGCATCAGGGCGCGTGTCGAGCCATGCGCGGCAATGACCCAGACGGAAATCCAAGCCGTCCAGCTCGGACTCGTACTCCTCGTCGTAGACGAACATGTCAGCACCCTCGCGCTCACTCACCTCCCGGATCTGCGGTCCGGCGAAGCCGGTGTTCATCAGGATGATGCGGGCGCCGCACTTGGCGGCGGCCAAGACGGCTTCCAGAAAGCCACGGTGGTTACGGGCGATCACGGCCACGCCGTCACCGGCCTTCAGCCCCCGAGCCATCCAGGCGTTGGCGATGGCGTTGGTGCGCTCGTCAAGCTCCCTGTAGGTGAGCGAGCCGCGCTCGTCGATCACGGCGCATTGGTCGGGATGCCGGACCGCAGCGATGATCACGGCGCCGCCGAGCATCCCGAAGTTCCAGAAGGCTCGTCCGATCCGCACGAGCCGGCCCGGCGGTTCGATTCCGAGCATCCCGCAGCGGAAACAGACCAATATGTAGAAGAGCTCGTTCCGCAGGCGGAAGCACGGCTGGCTCAGCCTGCCCCGCAGACGGTCGTTCAGCTCCCCCGCGCGCGACGGCATCTGGCCAAAGTACCGATTGACGCTTGTAGCCGCTTGGACATTGCGCACAGATCAGACACGCCGATCATTGACCCACACGACCGATGGTGCCGCAACGCGAG
>Ga0224557_1000603_pt1 | contig 39317 bp, 34 predicted proteins | sample 714S31014metaG_FD_180677 | JGI IMG/M metagenome (GOLD analysis project Ga0224557, IMG submission 180677) | Peat soil microbial communities from Stordalen Mire, Sweden - 717 S3 10-14 | ecosystem: Environmental > Terrestrial > Soil > Wetlands > Peat | place: Sweden: Norrbotten County, Stordalen...
TGACCTCAGTGCGGGTGGTTTTGAGCCGTTGCGTGAGGAGTTTACCGGTGCGCGGGTCGAGGTTGTCACAGAGATGCAGGAACTCGTCACGTTTGACTGCTTCCGAGAGATGGAGAGATTCTGTGGCCTTGCCAAACCACCGTCCCGCGACGGCTACCCCTTCGCTGTAATAATCACCTGTGGACAGATGTTCCTCGAAGTATGCCTTCGCATTGGACAGGCTGTATTGTGCTTTTCGCGACAGCATGCTCGACGTGTACCCGATCCGAGGAGATAAGCTGTTCCCAAACGGGAACAACTTGTTTCGGGGCTTGTGCTTTACTGACGCACATGAAAAGAGGGCACGCAAGGCCCCTAGCATTCGCTAGGTACTTTTGTCCGAACTACATCCCGAGGGGTGTTTGAATGAAAAACGATTCCACAACCGATTTGGCGGCAGCGCGATTGGCGCAAGCCATCCGAGACTATGTGCCACGGCATCCGACCAAGTATCAGAAGCTGTTGCCGATGAAAGGCAGCATCGCGGAACTCAGGAGTAAAGGCGCGTCTTACGCAACCATCGCCGACATCCTACGCAACATTAACGTGCCGGTTGCCAATGACACTGTCTTCCGTTTCTGCCATGAAGTCTTGGCTGAGCCAATGACCCGACGCCGCAAGAGGCGGAATATTCCAGCCCGGGTCCTCACGGAACGAGCATCTGAGAAACGAGTCGTGGATGGAGCACCTAACGTCCGCAAACAGGCCAATAGCCAATCGGTACGCGAGTGGAAACCTTCGGTCGGACCGCATATCGCCGACCCCAATACTATCTAGCCACGTACCTTGGGCTGTTTGACAACGAACTATTGGAACCCCGCCATAGGGTTCATTGCGCAATATCGATACGTTGGTGGGCCATTGAGTATGAGGCCGATGATAGATGCCTTCATTGCGGATCGGCCCGGGGTTCAACATGCGCCCGTGGTGATCGCGCCACCCAGCCTCGTCGTGGTAGCCGAGCCCCCTTGAACGTGCTGGATGTTGGCTTCTTATGGCGGGCTTGCTCGCTGCCGGTAGGCCTGTTAAAGTCACGGCTCGACATGGCACGCTACAAGACCAAAACGGTCGTTAAGCCGCGCAGAGAGAAGCGCCCAGACAAGAAGCCCATCGAGCAGTACGAGCATAAAGATAAAAAGCGGCTGAACAATCCGCCGGTCGGGCTGGTGGACGCGAAGTCGGAGCCGGTCGAGGGGAAGAAAACCTACGCCTACGATCCGCACCTCGACCCGACACTCCAATGGGCTGGCAAGGCGGAGCGTACCAGCTTCGAGTTGCCCACGGTCTCACTGCATGTGCACGAGCGGATTGATCCTCGCTCTATCATCGAAGCTGTCCGCAAGAAGAACGGCAATAATTACGCCCAGATGTCCCTCTTTAGCTCGGTGAAGGAGAATCCACCCCTTCGCGAGGCCATCGACTTTTACAAGCACCGCCACAACTGGAGCAACCGTCTGATCGCGGGCGACTCGCTCCTTGTGATGAACTCGCTGCTTGAGAAGGAGGGGCTGGGCGGCCAGGTGCAAATGATCTATTTCGACCCGCCATACGGCATTTCTTATAGATCGAATTTCCAGCCATTCGTAAACAAGCGTGACGTTTCGGGCTCGGACAAAGATGAAGAACTCACCTCCGAACCTGAAATGATCAAAGCGTTTCGGGACACCTGGGAACTCGACATCCACTCTTATCTGAGTCACGTCCGAGATCGTCTTCTACTGTCCCGTGATCTCCTCCACGAGTCCGGATCCATTTTTGTGCAAATTTCTGATGAGAACATCCATCACGTCCGGGAAATTCTCGATGAAATCTTTGGGGCAAAGAATTTCTGCTCTTTGATAGCTTTCTTAAAAACCGCAGGCGCAACCAGCGAGACTCTGCCAACGACTTGCGACTATCTCCTATGGTATGCGAAGGATCGCCCGCATCTGAAATACCGCCAATTATACCTACCGAAGGAGGCTGGGGCCATCGGAGGTACTAAATATAGAAGCGTTCATCTACCGGACGGTACACGAAGACCTCTAATGGAAGAGGAGATCGTGAATCCAAGACTTCTACCAGATGGGGCGAAAGTTTACCGCCAAGACAATTTGGTGTCCTCGCATTACTGGGAAGAAGGCCGTAAGCCTTTCAAATTTCAGAAAAGAGAGTACTCACCTGGTTCGAATTGCTGGAAGACCACTCTTGCCGGACTAGAGCGTTTGGCAAGTGCAGGTCGGATAGAACCAACGGGTAATACACTTTCCTACGTGCGATATCTCGACGACTTTCCCGTGTTTGCACTCAGCAACGTCTGGACAGATATCGGCGGCATACAGAGCCGAGCTGATCCCAAGATTTATGTGGTTCAAACTGCAACCACCGCAATTCAACGCTGCCTCATCATGACAACCGACCCTGGTGATTTGGTGTTAGACATTACTTGCGGGAGCGGGACGACTGCGATTGTTGCAGAGCAATGGGGACGGCGGTGGATCACGTGCGATACGTCACGGGTAGCATTGACGCTGGCGAAGGCGCGGTTACTGACGGCGGTCTTCGACTATTACCAGCTCGAGCACCCAGAAGAGGGTGTTGGCAGTGGGCTCCGGTGTAAGAAGGTGCCGCACATCACTCTAAAATCCATTGCCAACAATGAGCAACCCGTCCCAGTGACTCTCTACGACCAGCCATTGGTCGATACCAACAAAACGCGCGTGACCGGCCCGTTCACTGTCGAGGCCGTACCCGCACCAATGGTGAAATCACCTTCGGAACTGGCTGGCGATATGACCACGCCACCAATGCCCGCCGATGAATCAGTGGCGCGTAGCGGCGAGACGCTGCGTCAGGACGAATGGCGGGGTGAGCTGCTGAAAGCGGGTATTCGCGGCAAGGGCGGACAGAGGATCGAGTTTGTGCGGGTCGAACCGCTGTCCGGCACGCATTGGTTACACGCTGAGGCGGAGACGAAGGCCTTGGATAAGTCCACACTTGCACCCGACAAGATGTTTGAGCCAAAGCGGGTTGTGATTTCATTCGGGCCGGAACACGCGCCGCTCGAGCAGAAGCAGGTAGAGATGGCGTTCGAGGAATCGAAGAAACTTGTGCCGCGCCCACAGATCATCGTGTTCGCCGCATTCCAATTCGATCCCGAAGCTGCGAAGGATATTGATGAGACGAACATCCCCGGCATAACGCTACTCAAAGCGCAAATGAACGCCGACTTACTCACGGAAGACTTGAAGAAGAAGCGCGCAAGCAATGAGAGCTTCTGGCTGGTGGGGCAACCTGATGTTGTGTTGCGGAAGAGAAAACGCGGGGAGGAACAAGGACTGTGGGAAGTCGAAGTTCATGGGTTCGACTACTACAACACGATCACTGGCAATCTGGAATCAGGTGGCGCAGATCAAATCGCCGTCTGGATGTTGGATACCGATTACGATGGACGCAGCCTTTTCCCGCGCCAAGTCTTCTTTCCGATGGCCGGCGAGAAAGAAGGCTGGAGCAAGCTTGCGAAGAGTCTGAGGGCTGAGATTGATGTCGAGCTAATCGAAGCCTATCGTGGGACAACGTCGCTTCCTTTCAAGTTGGGCAAACACAATCGCGTCGCTGTCAAGATTGTTGATGCTCGTGGGATCGAAAGCCTCAAAGTCGTGCCGGTCGAATGAAGCCCGAAGGGGTACAAACCCATCTATGATTACATCAATCACCCTCCAAAATTTCCGCGCCTTTCAAGAAGAAGTTACAGTTCGTTTTCGTCCTATTACCGTGCTGATCGGAAGGAACAGCGCCGGAAAATCATCTGTAATCAAGTTTCTGTTGATGCTTAAGCAGACGCTCGACTCAAAGGCAGATACATTCTTTGTAACTGCCGGGAGTGACGTGCAACTGGGTACATGGAAAGATTTGCGTAATTCCAATACCCGCCATGCACACAGGGATGACAATCTTAAGTTTGCGGTGGAGGTGCTGACAGAAGACATGCCCGCGCCAGATATTCAGGAAATGTGGAAGGTCCTTTCACAATCGGGAGCTGTGTCCACAGTTAATGATCGAATTAAGCTGAACCTTGAATTCAGAAGGCAACCCGTCCGTCAAGAGAATCCCAAGGGCCGATTTATTATAAGAGGACGTGTTTTTTACGGACGAAAATTCAAATACGGCATGCATGACATTCGTGGGTATCTGGATCGCAGATTGATTTTTCACAAGCGCACCGACAACCTCGAGACATCCACTTTTTTACGTTTCGGACAGAGAACAGATAGTCTAAGCAAAATGGTCGAGGCCATAGCCGCAGAACCGTTTCTCGAGACGCTGCGTCAGGAATTTGTATCCGTCCGGCATCTCTCTCCCATTCGTGAAGAATCGAATCTGACAGTCCAGACTGGAAGCCCCTTGCCCGGCTACGTGGGGCACCGGGGAGAACATGCCATGCCGCATTTGGTGAGAATACTGAAGGATGAGGAGAAGGCGGACAAAGCTGGACTGATTTTACGATATGCCGAGAAAGTTGCGAGAATCGATAGATTCAAGTTTGAATCCCAAGCGTCACGCCTTTTGACCAAGATAGAGGGCCGCAATATGGACACTGGCGCGGTGTGTTCGCTGAAGGATTTCGGTTTCGGGGTTAGCCAATGTTTGCCCATGTTTGTTCAGGGGGCGATGCAACATGCTGGTCAACTTCTTGTCGTAGAACAACCAGAGTCACAACTTCACCCAACGGCTCAGTTCGAGTTGGGGTCGTTCTTTGCTGAGCTGTGGACCAAGTATAAGGTGCCGAGCCTTATTGAAACGCATAGCGGAAACGCCCTTCTGCGGCTTCGCAAGCTTGTAAAGCAACAACAACTACAGCCCAAGGATATCTCAGTCGCGTACCTAACTGTCGAAGAGGTTAAGCGCGGCCGGGGCGGGGTTACCGATGCTGTAGTAGTGAAGAATCTAGATGTGAATCCCGACGGTTCGCTAGAAAAGGGATTGCCAATGGAGTTCTTTGGAGCAGACCTACTTGAGGCATTGGAAATGGGTGCGTCCAAGCCATGAGCGTAATCGCAATTGATACAAATATATTCATCCATCTGGTGAATTTTGAAAACGATAACCGGGACTCGCATATTGATCAGTTGCTAATGCACTTGGCCAAGAAGAAGTACCTACTCGGCATCGATTCGACGAGCAAAATTGTAGATGAGTACACAGAGAAGATTATGGCGATGATCCGGAACATGCATGATACTCATTTGCAGTTGCCCATCCTGCGATACTGGATGCAGCCCGAGTTGCGTAAAGAGATATCCATCGATCCGAACGGCCTACTAATGAGCCGAATTCGACGCGTTATTCACGAGGTGGATGAGCATGCTGACAGAGCGTTCGTTTATGTCGCGTGTGCAGGTGATTGCTTATTGGTCACGAATGACAACGTACACATCCTTTCCCGGCGAAGTGAACTAAGAAGCGAAACTCGAAAACTTCGTGGGAAGATTACAGATTTTATTAGTTCGCGAACCGCTGTAGCAACGTTATGTAATACCGGTTCATGAGTTCGATAATAAAGCACCTGATCGTCAACTCACCCTATGAAGAGCCAAGGTACCACTGGCTCTATCACCGGGAAACGCGATCGTTTTCCCTAGAGCCTGGGCGCCGGCCCGCTGGTTACGTGATCGCCACGGAAGCATCGAAATCGTTTGACGACCCTGGACATTTTGTTCCTGTCGAATTGGTGAATCTGATTCGACCGCGGGTGCAGATGTGGCGCGATGGCGGCTACACCGGTGTGACCGGCGTGACGAAGCGGTTGCTGGAGCATTGGAACGATCCGGAACAGCGTGAGGGGCGACGGTTTTTCTTCTGCCAGTTGGAGGCGATGGAAACGCTAATTTGGCTGACGGAAGCGCCAGCATCGGAGCGTGTCGGGATCGAGGTCCCGTCAGCGGGTGGGCAGTTCTCTCGATGGTGTTGCAAGATGGCAACGGGCAGCGGCAAGACCATCGTCATGGCGATGCTTGCGGCATGGCAGATTTTAAACAAGGTAGCCAATCCGCAGGATACACGCTTTGCAAAACATATTTTCGTTGTCGCGCCGGGATTAACAGTAAAAAAGCGATTACAGGTGCTTATACCGAGCGAGCCTGGCAACTACTACGATGAGTTTCATGTTGTGCCAGCCGGTATGCGCGAAATGCTGTTGCAGGGACGGGTGGTCGTGCGCAACTGGCACGTTTTGAATTGGGAGACGGAGGAGAAGCTGAAGAAGCGGCGTAGCGTGGACAAACGTGGCCCGAAAAGCGACGAAGTCTACGCCCGCGAAGTTCTGGGCGAGTTGGCAATGCAGCACAATATTCTCGTGATAAACGACGAGGCGCACCATGCATGGCGTGTCCCTGCGGAGTGGAAGGGCGTGAAACTTGACCGCCAGTTGATCGACGAAGCGACAAAATGGGTCGGCGGACTGGACCGTATTAACGCCGCTCGTGGCATCCTGCGCTGTTTCGACTTCTCAGCGACACCGTTCGCTCCCAGCGGCAAGCAGAGCACAGAGGAAGCGCTGTTCGACTGGATCGTCAGCGACTTCGGGTTGAACGATGCGATAGAGTCAGGTCTGGTGAAAACACCGCGTGTAGTAGTGAGAGACGATGCGGTGCCGGATGCGAAGACCTACAAGTCGAAGCTCTATCATCTCTATCAGCACGTTCGCGACGACCTCACCCGCAAGGCGGAGGAATATGAGCCGCTACCCGATTTAGTACTGAATGCTTACCTATTGCTCGGCAAAGATTGGCTATTGGCAAAGCAGGAATGGGAGAAGCGGGGCGCACCCACACCGCCGGTGATGATCACCGTGGCCAATCGCACCGAGACCGCAGCTCGTATCAAGTACTCTTTCGACAAGGGGAAGATCATCATTGAGGAGTTGTGCGATCCCGAACGAACGCTACACATTGACTCAAAGGTGTTGGACCTGGCCGAGGAACGCGATGAAGAGGAATTACCGCAAGCTGACGGTGAGTCCGAAGGCGACGAGGAGACACCGAAGAAAAAACTGACGAAGGTTGAGCTGGCGGAGCAGTTGCGACAGAAGGTTGATACGGTGGGAAAACCGGGCCAGCCCGGCGAGAAAATTCAGAATGTAATTTCAGTTGGCATGTTGTCGGAAGGCTGGGACGCCAAGACGGTGACACACATCATGGGTTTGCGCGCTTTTTCCAGTCAATTACTGTGCGAGCAGGTTGTCGGACGTGGTCTGCGGCGCACTAGCTACGACATAAACAAGACCAAGCATCCGATCACGGGGGACGAGACAGAGTTGTTTGATCCCGAGTACGTAAACATCTTCGGAGTGCCTTTCACGTTCCTGCCGCATGAAGGCGGAGAAGACGAACCGCCGCCGCCGCCGAAGCCCAAGACACGCATCGAACCGGTCAAAGAGAGAGAATCATTTGCCATCAGTTGGCCAAACATCATCCGCATAGACCATGTGTACCGGCCGAGGCTCGAACTGGATTTGAAGAAGGTGCGCCGTCTTGTGTTGAACGCCACTGACCGCATCGAGAACGCCGAGCTTGCGGCCGTTGTCGCTGGCAAGCCAAACCTTGCGGTGATGACCGAGATCGATTTGCAGGCCATTGCTGAGCGATTCCGGTTGCAACGGATTGTCTTTGAAGTGGCGCGTGATGTGTATGAGCAGATGCGACCGAGTTGGACAGGCGATAAATCATATTTGCTGGCACAGGTGATCCAACTCGTGGAGAAGTTCATCGCATCGCCTAGGTTGGAAATCAATCCGCCCTTGTTCTACCAGGACGAGATGCGACGGCGCGTAATGCTCACGTTGAATATGCGTCGCATTGTGCAACATGTATTCGATCAAATCCGCTTCAACAACACCGAAGCGCTCAGCCCGGTGTTTGACAGTTACAAGCCGATTCGAGCGACGGGTGATATGCTACCTTGGTACACGGGAAAGCCATGCGAGGTCGCGGCGCGCTCTCACATCAACTTCGTCGTCGTGGATTCCACATGGGAAGCACAGGCCGCCTACGAATTTGACCATAACGACGCGGTTGTTGCCTGGGCAAAGAACGATCATCTGTGGTTCGAGATCACGTACATTTACGGCGGCGTGTTCCTGAAATACCGCCCGGATTATCTAGTGCGTCTGACTGACGGATCTTGCCTTGTCATTGAAATCAAAGGCCAGGACGACGAAAAGAACCGCACGAAGCGCCGCTACCTCGATGAGTGGATTAAAGCTGTGAATCACCATGGCGGCTTCGGGTCTTGGAAATGGGATGTTTGCTTCCAACCCTCGGACGTGCCTACCGTGATTACGAGATCAGTGGCGCGCGCCTAGTTCGCGCCAGACTTTGTTCGCTTTGCAGCTAGATCCTGAATGTCGCGCCTGCCGGGCGCCCAAATTCCTGCCTACGACGCAACGGCGACTCTCAGAGGAGTCCGCACAAGTCCCAATCCGGTTGCTTCCAGGAATGTAGCTGCGATTTGTCTAACAGACAGCCTACCACCGTCGACGACGGTGGTATTGCTCGGGAAGACCACACATCTTCCGTTCAACATAGTCCTTTACTGCGAATGCTGCCCTGGCTGCAATCAAGGCTGCGGGCAAGTAAAGTCCCCACCACACTTTTTCAATAAACCTCGCTGAAATGTCGATACTCACCGTATTTAGCGAGGAAAGCGTGTTGAGTAGCGATAGAAACGGATACGCGCACAGCACGCAAACCAGATAGCACGGCAATATCAGACAAAGAAACGCCGCCGACCACACCTTCAGTCTAAACCAAAACATTTAATGCCTCCTCCTAATCGGTTCATTGTTCATGTTCAACGTGTGTTTCCATTACGAGGGGAGAGTCCGTCTCAGTTGCCGAATTCGTTACTATGGCTCTCGGCCAATGTGCGGGCATCGTAACGCTGCGTTCCGCACGAGCTTGATCCGCCCATCCCTTTGTCCGATTGCATGAGCATTCGGGTTTTCGAGACTTCTCAACGGGGACAACCCCGAGCAACGGCATTCCCAAATCGAACTGAAATCTCTGATGCGGCATGGTGCCTGCACCGGTAATCCACCCTTCAGCGTAACCCGCTTGGATAGAGCCCACCGCCGAGGTCATGTATCCTACCGTCAACTCGTTCGGCGGTTTGTCACCCCAGTACTGCGCTCCGTCAACTCCACGCTGGACTGCTTTGGCCGCCGCACGAGCACGTTGCTCGCGCTCCTCCGTGGTCATCAACTCGTAAGCAAGCGCCTTCTGATCAATGCGTCCCAAGCACCAAGGACATGGTTCATCCGCCGAGTAGCGAGCAAGCTCACCAACCTGCTCCGTGAGTTTCCCGTCTTTCGCTCGCATCAGAACTGCGGCATCAATGCACGGGAGCAAGTAATGATTGGCGAGATCTCCGAGCGCTGCGCGGCTATGCTGGCTATCCGTACATCCAAGAACCAGATCGCATCTCAAGAGTTCATCAAGCACAGTCTCATCGAGAACATTTCCGCGAATCGCGGTGACTTCTGCGGTTGGTTCGATGTCGAGGATCAGTCGCCGCAGGATTTCCACCTTCAAAGGCTTGGCATCAAGGTCGCGCCAGGTACTGCCGTGCATCCGCTCGCGGTTCGAGGCAGCAAAGAATTCCGGGTCAACCAACACAAACCGTCTCGCCCCGGCGCGAGCGAGGACGTGAACGGCTGGCGAACCCAAACCGCCGCACCCAACTACGGCGACTGTAGAGTTCTTAAGACGGCCGGCACGTGGGCCGATCAGTTCTATCAGCCGCGCGGTGTTTTCGTCGGCAGCAGAACGAGAATAGCCGTCCCTCGGGGCCCGATGCTCTGCTGCTTCGCGCTGTAGCTCTGTGCCGACCGTGAACAACTCTGTCACCGGCATTTGCTCGCCGTTCAGACACGCCTCGCCACTGAACGTGAACGCCCCGTCGGAATTCTGCGCGATGCGCAAGCTCACATATGGACGGCCCGCGCCGTAGGCGGCAAACTCACTGGCGAAATATCTATCCATATCGTTATCCAACCAACTCGCCAACGTGCTGCTGCCTTGTGGATGCGAGTGAATAACGCCTATGCCCAGTTCAGTGTCGGCCAGCGCAAGCTGGGCGCGCAGGATGTACCCCGCACTGAATTCAACGACACCGCTAGATTGCTTCAGGTCGCCCAGACGGGGCTCTATTGCGTCTACCAAGGTGACATGAACTCCCCACGGTGCAATCCGGTAACCGAACCGAAGGAAACTGCCCCATTCGTAATCCGGATACCGCCTGAACAGAAGTTTCTGCAGTTTGTACCGGTCGCCTGTCGTAATGCGAAACAGGCAAGTTTTCGCGCTGTCCATAAACTTGAAAGGGCAGCGCTAGTTGTTCGCACGATGGATCCAGCAGAGGATTTCATCGTAGTATGTGTGCAGGCCGTGCTTGTCTTTATTCCACGGTGGGCCGCCACCGTTTGCGTGCGGGTGATAGCTCACCAGTTGCCACCGCCGTCCATCCGCTGTCACGACACCTTGCAGCGCGCCTGCGACCCTGCCCAAAAGTGGCGACCCTTCCGGGAGATGAGCGCCATCAAGCGGCTGACCGGGATATCCACCAGGTACGATAACCAGGACATCCGTCATCTGAAGATACCGGTAGCCCGGACGAGTCGGCACATCTCGGTAAATCACAGCAGGGAAAGGCTGCTGAATGAAGTCTACCCGACACCCCCCGTGCTCAAGTGTTTCCAACTCCCGTTGAATGCGCGACGGTTCAAACCCACCAACGACATTGTTACGGATCACGCGGAACACATCGCAGTTCTCGACGTGGATTTCGTCGTTCAAAGGCACGGGTTCGGATTCGCCATTCTTGAGGCGGAACACTTCTGTACTATCGGGAGTGTCGCTGACGAGCGCGGCGATCTGTCGGCCAGTCATCCGGTGTTTAGCACCCTCAGCCTCGGTGAAACGCTTGTTGTTCACGATTATTGAGAGTTCTACGTGGTGACGACGTGTGTAAAACACCGGCCCTTTGCCGAACGGCGCGGCATCTTCGAGGCCGATAGATTCATCGTGTGGGGATTCGTAATCGCGAAATAATTCCACGTCCTCCTTGAGGCCAAACAACTCGCGAATCGTCTTCCCTGTTTGATGCCGGTCAACTGTGACTTCCGGGCGGTCGTCTACGAAGAAGGCCAACTTCGGTCGTGCATTACTATCACTGCGCGGTTTCTCGTCACACGCTTCCAACCCATAGAAGACGTTGCCCATGGCGAGATCTACGACCTCGTCGTCACTCACTACCGTGTCGTTGGGTGACTCGTAATCGCGAACGAGCGTGAAACCGGGGGGAATCTCCGCCTGTTCCTTGATGACAGCAGCCTTTACAAGTTGTCTCGGCATCGGGATCGGTTCGTCGTCAACCAGCACAGCCCATTTTGCGGCTGGCCTGGAATTCTCTGCATTCGTTGTCAAGCCTACGGCCTGATCTGTCTGTTTTGGCGAATTTTCCATAATTTTTATCTCCGCGGCACGGTAATCGTGCCTACAATCGGTTACTCGCCAATGGTGCCAAGATTAGCTCAAGGTGGGTGTGAAGTATTTTTTGGTCCTTTTTTACATTTGCAGCGAGTACCTATTAGGAAGGCGCTGACTGGGGAGGATAAAGAGAGGCTAGATTTGAGTACTCATGTTGAAGACGTTGACAAAGAAATAAAGAATGGACTGCTCGGAACGGAACAGCAGCAATGCGAAGCGGTCGAAAAAGCTTACGAGCGCTACGCAAAACCGCTTGCAAGTTTCATCCGTGAAAAGGTTGCCCCGACGCTGGACAGTCATGAGTTGAGCACAGCGGTCGACGAGGTTTTCCTGGGACTCGCCCGGTCCGCCGCCAAGGGCAAGATTACGACGGGAGGTTATCTGGGTACGCTCTTGTTCAAAATGGCGCGACGAAAAGCATATGACCAATTGCGTGCAAAAACTCGTCACGATTCGCGGTTTACAAGTTTAGATGATGATGACGACTGCGACAACGTGATGACCGACGACGAGTTTTCAAGCAGAGTTAGGGAACGCCTCGCCGCGTCTCCACAAATCGCAGCGCTATGGAGAACCGCGGCCGAAAACGGAGCTGCAAACGAGATTATTCGTATGTTCCGCCTCTGGCTCAGTAATTTACCTCGCTTGCAGCGGAAGGTGGCGCAGGCGCTTTTCGTACACTTCGGCGACATCACAGATCATGAGATTTGTGACGACCTGGCGAAAACCGGCGAACGCCCTTCGGTGGCCAGCGTAAAAAGCGCCCGCAAACAAATAATCGAGAAGTTCAAATCATATATGGAAATACGAGAAAGGGTGAAGAAGTAATGACTTCAGAAAACGTCAACGCTCAGGAGAAAGCCCTAGAGGCTTTGGTAGCCGCGAGCTTGCGTTGCCCGGACAAGCCGCTGGCAATAACGGAGGAAGAGATCAAACGCTTCGTTGAAGAGCAGGTGACTCTAAGTGCGGAAGACGAAGCTGCCTTGGCCCAATCAAAATCTGAACTGATGCGAAGGATCCATGATGTCTTGAACGAGAGTCCGGAATGTGATAAGCATTGCGTTACCGGATTGGACGTGAGTCATAGTGCTGAGGTTCCAATCCCAAGATCATTGTTGGATTTCGCCGAGCGCAAGTCGCTGACAGTTACGCAAACTCGTCAACTGTTAGGTATGCGACTTGAGATTATAGCGCATCGGGGGAATTCAAAAGGTGAGGATCTGGAACAGTTTGATTGGGAGCGCTTTTATCGCGCTGTGAAACCATTCTTAAAATGAAAGCATTTGATCTTGACCCTAAAATTCTAGCGACTGCTGCAGGTCTTCGTCTCGATGTTGCGAATCCTGTCCAGAGCATTCGTGGCCATTGTCGAGAGCGCATAGCAAGGATTCTGAAACGGGTTAGTGGCGTCCGAACTATTTCGGATGTCGAAAGAGTTGTCTGTGAACATCTGAACCTCGTAGTTCACGAGATTTGGGACGATGATGACTTACACAGTTTGAGCATGCGATATGCGAAGGATGAGGGTGATCCGAAGTTTGCCGCATTGGAGATGGAGTTGGAAGCCAAAGATGCTTACGGAGTTCTTTATCAGCGCACTAAACGAACCGAGCGCGGAGAGGTTCAATACGTGGCATTTGTAGATTGTCGTGGAGACAAGCATCATCGGCGCTTTTTCACACGGTGGCACGAAATTGCACACTGCTTGACGACATTCAAACAATTCGAATTTCCCTTCCGTCGGGTGAGTGGTTTAGAAATTCAGAAAGAGCCACTTGAAAAGCTAATGGACATGATCGCTGGGGAGCTTGGTTTTTTTGATCCGCTGTTCGTTCCGTTGTTGAAGTCGGAAATTCGAAAGCACGGCAAGCTCACTTTCGCAGCCGTTGAAGGAATTCGAGACAGCTTTTGTCCCGAGGCGAGTTTTCAATCGACACTTATTGCTTGCGTCACGAGGGCGGATGTTCCTGTGGTATTGCTTGTGGCTGGAATGGGTCTTAAGGCCAACGAAAAGCGGGCACTGGCTGACTTGCAGATGCCCCTTATCAAAGCGCCATCACCGCGTCGTCAACTTCGGGTATTGTCTTCAAATCGGAATCAGGCCGCTCGCGAAGCATCACTTCAGATTCACAAAAACAGGCGGGTGCCATCCCCCTCGATCATCTCGAAGGTGTTTCGAGATGAAGCGCTTTCAGACTCAAGCGTAGCGCAGGAGAACCTGGCCGACTGGACGTGTTCGGATGGAACTGCGCTCGCTCCACTAAGTGTTGAAATTCAAGCCAAGAAGATTCTCGACCAGGTGTTTGCGATTGTTTCGCCCACTTCCGCCAAGTGGTGCTAGGGGAACCCCTGGCGATAATGCCACCGCACCCTAGTGCATCTGGAAGCTGCGCTCACCCTCAACAAACATAGTTGAACCACATCACAGAGCCTCTGCGGCCGCAGTTGTTTCAAATTCGGAGAAAATATCCGGATAATTAGCGTTCAAGAACCTGACCACTTTGGCGTTATCAATCAGCTTTTTTACATAACCACGAGCCAGCGTTAAATTCAGCATATTTTCCCCGTAGGACTCCTCAACGGCTTTGAGATCGTGCTCAATTGCTTCCATCTCCTGTTCCATCCTGCCGATTTCCTCAGGCGACAATCCCTGCTTTCGCTTCGGCTCTTCCGGATTTGTCAGTTGATCCTGGGGAGTTCCTAGGGTCAAAGCTTCTGCGTAACCCGCAGTGAAATTGTTGGCGCTCACCATTAGTTCTGCGATTTCGATCTGTCGCACGCCGGTGACTTTCTTCAGCAGACGAATGGCTTTGGGCGAAATGCCTTTGTCTTTCAGTAAATCAGTGGCTTCTTCGTGAATACCATCCAGAAGCGTCATGGAGGCCCTCACATCCTTAACGTGCATGTTGAGAGCTGCCGCGATCCGCTCGGGTCTCACCCCATTCTGAACCGCTTTCATGATCATTTTGTGTTCCTGGATGGGAGCCAGCCGGCTGATGCGCGCATTGTACGTGAAGCTTTCATCATCATTTGCGATGATGCAGTCCGCCTCGGTTTCCCCAAGTTCCTTCAGGGCAAAAAACCGGAGATGGCCGTCCAGAAGCAGATAAGATTCGGCACTGTCCTTCTGCGGATACACCACCAGCGGCTCAATCAGCCCGACCTCCTCTATGGAAGCGCGGATTGTCCTATACCGACGAATGTTCTTATGCGGGTCCTTGACCTGTCGCACCGGAAGAATAGCGGTTAGTGGAAGTCGAATCTTCCTCATTTCGAATGCAACCTTCATGTCGGTCATGCCGCCTCTTGATGTTTGGGGCTGAGCTTTGCCCACAGATACTTCGGCATCGTGGAAAGGGACTCAGCCCTCAACAGATTCACGAAATTCTCATCCGCCAGAAGCTTGTTGAACGCAGTGACAATAAAGAGCAATTTTGCCTCGCAAATCTTGGCTTTTCGTACCAGAAGCTTCTGCCGTTGGCTCTCACGCCGGTACGCATTCACCAAACTCTCAGCACTGGTGAGTCTGTTCCGAGAGGGGCGACTGTTGGGATCACGCTGTTTCCCGATGAAACGTCGCTGATCAATAAGCCGCTTTACCGTGCGAATTGATGCCTGGTTAAGCTGGTTGTTTTCATAAGCCTTGAGTAGTTCACGTTGTGTTTCCACGTTGTTCGTCTTGGCAATGTCCATTGCAACGCCAAGAGGAATCCTTCCACTGGTAGCCGCGTCCAGTAAGCGTTCTTCTCCAGCATTCTTCAGGGCAATGAAACCGCCAATGGTGGCGCCAGCCATCCCCAGCTTTTCCCCGATCTCGCCATTGTTGTAACCCGCAGCCTTCAGACGCTCGATCTCTCGGATTAATGCCAGGGGAGCAGGGAAACGCCGTGCCATGTTCTCAATCAGGCTACGAAGCAGACGTTCCTCCTTCGAGACTTCCACAACCACCGCCGGGATCTCTTTGTGTCCAAGGGCGGTGAACGCCTCGATTCGACCCTGGCCACAAACCAGATCGTACCCAGGTTCTTCCGCTTCCTGTGCCGAACGAAGGCTGACCTGAATCGGCTTCTTCAACCCGACATCCTTAATGCTTTGGACAATGACTTCAAACTTCTTGCGGTCGCGATGTCTCGGATTCAGGATGCGAATCCGGTCAATCGGAATCATTTTTATTTCATCTTTCAAGCGGCCTCCTGGAACTTGATGCGCTCGGCCATACCCAGGAAGTAATCCAGTGTCTCAAACCTGTAAGCGTCCAGATAAAGGCCATTCTCCTCGGCAGTACGGAGATTCTCCCAAGTCATGTCGATTGCGGGCAACAAATAGTAGTCGTGGATGCTTTCGTTAGTGGCAGCCATCCGAACGGCGATCGTAATATCCGGTTTCAGCCCCTCATCTAATCTTATGATCCATCGTGATGAACCGGCATTGGTAATGCAGTGGCGGCACAGCACGATGGAGACACGCAGCTCGTTGTTCATGTGAAGCAACTGCGCCTCCTCATTCCAAGTTGCTATTGCGCCCAGGTCCTGAATCCGCCGAATCACCGACGCCACGATTTCTGGATGTTCTCTGCGCAACTTTCGGTTGATTTCAATGAAACTGTAATCAATACCCGGGTCGTAGCCGATTAGCCGGTAAGCGGTCACCAAACTGCCGAAACGGTACCGAAACGCCGTGCTGGAGGGTAGATCCTCTGTTTCGTCGATGAGCATGCCGCAAATGCGGCCATATTTGTGTAGCACTCCGCGCAATTTCTCCAACATCTCCTCATCGGAAAATTTCCGACTACGAGCTAGAATGATACCCTGCGCGGTGTGGAATAGGCTTGGCTCAACAATGCCTTCAAACACGCCGTCCCCTCGAATCCATTTTCCTTGAGGGTTGGTCACATGTTTGAGCTTCAGCTTGAAGGAGGTGCGGTGATAAACATTGTTCCCAATGTATTTCTCGTTGGTGAGTACCTGATGCACAGTCCCTCGGGTCCACGCGCGTCCAAAATCCGTTACCAGGCCCTGAACATTTAGTGACTTGGCGATTTCCGATTCGCTTTTCCCTTCACTAATAAATGACTGATAAATCCGCCGAACCGCATCGACTTCTTCATCCGGCCCAGGGATCAAGACCACACGATCCGTTTGAAGACTCTTCTGCTCTCCCATCTTGAGCACGGCCTTGTGCTGACCATTTTGGTCAATTAACATTCGCCGCAGGCCGAATCCGGCAGTACCGCCCTGTTTGTAGCCTAATTGAATCAGGCGGCAGGCACCTTGGAATACTTTGGACGAAAGCTCGCGACTGTATTCTCCGGCCATGGCTCGTTTGACACCTTTGACAATCGTGGAAACAGGGCTGCCGTCGTTCTCAAACTGCTCGGCACAGTAATGAACCGCGACTCCGGCCCGGCGGCAGGTGTATTCATAATAAGCGCTCTCGTCAGCATCCTGGAATCGTCCCCAACGGCTGATGTCGTAAACGAGGATGCACGAGAAGTTGACTTGTCCGTTCTGAACATCCTGGATCATCTGTGCCAGGGAATCGCGCCCTTGGATGTTCAACCCACTTTTCCCCTCATCCGAATATTCTTTGGCGATCTGCATTCCACGGCGTTTGGCGTAGTCCCGGATGACATCCATCTGGTTGCTGGTGGAGTATTGTTGATGTTCGGTGGACATCCTGACGTAAGCAGCTGCGAAAACTGGTGTAGGGTCTGTGTCGGTTCTAGTCATGGAGAATTGAAGCCAGGTAATAACAGTTGCCGAATATCATCGCCATCAAGACTCATCTGCCCCAACGCCAGTTACTGGGGATTGGCCGTAGTCGAGCCGGGCGACGGAACAGTTTCATAATCGTATTCAGAGGATTGTTTTGAATCACATTGCTCTGGAAGCACCAACTCCAGAATTATCTGTCCTTGAAGTAGCAGTTCGCCAATGGTGGCGGCGATGTCTTCTTGCCGCGTACTGCCCGTGACCATCGAGAGAAGCCCCACAAACACTGGGTCTTGCACGAGGCAGAAATCTTGTAACGCACTCCGAATAGTGCTGGATGCGTTACAAGAAGTCTTCTGTGGCGCAATTGTTTGCGATACAACGACTTGACCCTTTTGGGTGATGGGACGCTCTTTTTTCCAGTACCCAGGGTTGGCTTTGCGCCACTGCTGTACGCGTAGGGTCTGCTCCGGTCCCCGGAAGTAGTCCCGGTTGAGGGCTTGGCGCAACCAGCGGCGCTGGCTGGCGGCCTTACTGGAGCGCCGACAGTCAGGCTTCGAACAGTAATACTGATGACGGCGGTTGCGGCAATCCGGACTGAAACACTTACTGCAATGCCGGCACTTACGTCGGCTGTGTTTGGAATTCATTGTGAGTAGAACCCGACAAAACAAAGCGGAGAATTAAAACCAACGCCGAGAAACTGTAAAGGAAAAGTCGTCACGCATACGTGATGGACATTTTGCCAAAGTGATCCAGTGCAACGAAATCTGGATCGCGACTTTGCGCGCTATGTCCGGAAGGCCCGAGGGAGCCTTTCGTACGCAGATTTTGCGAAGAAGGTTGGCGTTTCACACACCACCCTCCACCGTATCGAACGGGGCGAACACCACATTACGCTGAGCAAGCTGGAGACGATCTTGGACCGGCTAAGAATCAAGCTGAAAGACATATTCCCGGAGGAGTACTAAGACCGCTGACCAATGAATCACGGTCGTGACTTCATTCGAGAGCACGGAAGATGTGGAAGTCGTTACGCCGTCAGCGTAACGCAAGGAGCGTAATCCACAATTCCCCACTTCTCAAAGGCTGGACACAGTCGGGGTCTGCAAACAAAACAGGCCGACGGTCATGACGGCGGACTGATTCCCTATCGGGAAGGGCCAATCCAAGACTCGGACTTTGCCGCTGCGGCTTGTCCCCGGTCCCCAACGCCGCTGCCCGCAAAGCTCCGAGACTCAGCTTGGCTGTGTAGCTATTCGATTCGCTGGCGCGATGTCGCCGCTTGCACATCACGCGCGGCCACATCACTTTCAGTCATCGCAACTCCACTGCGCATTCGCACGTGATTTCATTCAGCGTGCGTGAATCACCTTCCGATTGTACGGCTCGCCGCGCGCCGTCAATGTATTGCTCGTTCCTGTGCTCCACATTGCACTGCGCTTGCTCCGCCAGCGGCTTGGTTTTTAGCACTTCACGCACGAGTAGACTCGCTGTCAGGACGCTCCGGATGGTTCCCAAAAACGTGTCAACCACATAATCAGGGATTTCTTGCAATCATAGCCAACCATATAAATTTAGAGAAACTCCGGGCAAAAGCCGATCTCCGTAACGTCCGGAGTTTTCATTTCACACGTGTTATTCTCGTAGCCGCGATATTAGACAAAGCTGTGACCTTACAGGTAAGAGCACGTGTAATGGCATGAATGGACTGGCAACAATCGGCGAACAAGAGGCGAGAACGCCGTTGCCGCGCCTCTATCTACGACCCGATGAGGCCGCACGCGCTATCGGCGTTTCGAGGCGCACCCTATCGGCGTGGCAATCTGCCCGCGTCATCGGCTTCCGTCGTGTTGGTCGCACGGTGCTTTTTTCAGTTACCGACATACAGACGGCGATTGACCGCTACCGCATCGCGCCCATTGGCGAGCCGAAACCGCGCCGCCAGCCGGTCGAAACCGCCACGATTACCAACGAACCACGGAGGGCGCGCAAGCGCCACATAGAGCGCATCGGCGCGATCCCTCAATCAGAGAACACGACCCTAAGCAACGCACCAGTCCAAGCTGAGATTGACTGCGAGACCCAACCTGCGGCAGAGTAAGCCACAAGTCTTGAGAATTGAGATGCCAACGGCACATGGAAACAACGGCTTGACGCGATTCGCGTTAGCCACTATATTCCTGTGCGTTAAGGGAGCCCAAAGTCACTTTATCTACTCCCCGTTCGACACGCCGGTTACGGCCTCGGGCGGGGTTATTCTTTTCCACGATGCTCACTGAACCACAAATCAAACGCGTTGTTTCATTCGTTGACGGACAAAATCTTTTTTATGCCGCCAAGAACGCGTTCGGCTACAACCATCCCAACTACGATATCGCGGCACTCGCTGCCGCTGTCTGCAAAAAGCAGCACTGGCAACTCGACCAAGTGCGCTTCTACACCGGATATCCCGACGCGAGCGATAACGCCGTCTGGAATCATTTCTGGACGGCGAAACTCGCACAGATGGGGCGGCAGAACGTTCATGTCTTCTCGCGCCCGCTGCGGTACCGCAACAAGACCGTGCGGCTGCCCAACGGTCAAACCCACACCTTTCTGGTGGGGCAGGAGAAGGGCGTGGATGTCCGGTTGGCGCTAGATATTATCTCGCTGGCGTATCGCAAAGCTTACGACGTGGCGCTGGTCTTTAGCCAGGACCAAGACCTCTCCGAAGTCGCTGACGAAATCCGTCAGATCGTACAAGAGCAGAATCGCTGGATTAAGATCGCTTGCGCCTTTCCCTTTAGTCCTGCCAGCAGCAACCGTCGCGGCATCAACGGAGCTGACTGGATTAAGATTGATCGGGCCCTCTATGATTCTTGCCTTGATGCCCGCGACTATCGTCCTACGCAAACACCTTGAGCGATTGCCCCCTCGTGGGCCGTGCAGCTCTGGTCACCAGAACAACTAGCCCGCCTCGCCTTGCTTCACGGCGCTGCGCCGAAGGCAAGATCACGTTGCTTGTGTACTTGCCCGCACACGGCTTTGCGGGTGAAATTGGCTCCACTCACAAGTCGCCACGTTTGTTGAGTTGTCATTATTTCAGATGTAAAGTTTTGGACTCGCATGGCACTTGTGATTCCTAAACTCGTGGCATTGGATTCCAGCACCCTAGGCAATCTCGCCAAGGATTGGAAAACTGTGCCTTCAGCAAAGCGGGTATTGGACATTCTCAATGGCACAGGTCTGTCGTTGTTTCTGACATGGCATCACATTGAAGAGTTGATCAATCACGAGAACGAGGAAGTATACGACCAGCGGTGTAATTTCCTGGGACACCTGAAATTCATCAACTTCCTTAAGGACGGTGATGCAATCGGCAACGTGGGGAGTCGAGTTGAATTGGCAGAACTGGAAATTAAGGGTCTTCTTGCTGCGCCGAACATTCCCATACCCGCCCTCATTGAGCAGGTTCGTGGCAGTCTCGCCGGATTCATTATCGGTAGAGACCTCGTTTCCCATAACCAGATATGGTGGGATTACTACCGTAAGAACCTTGCCAAGGACCGGATGAAACGAACGGCGGAAATTGCCTCCTTGACCCATTTCCGGCAGCCCGCTAGAAGTCCGAAATTCCGTCCCGACCTATACCGCACAACGTTCCCGAGCAGGGAGGCGATTCTCCAACATTACAAAAAGACCGCGCAAGATTTGGCAGCGCAGATGAAAACCCATGGTGACGTCAGGGTGCGGCACAACGCTGACAGATTGGCGCACGAGTTAATGAAAGAGTCGTACGATGAAATGGTGGCGGTGATCAAAAAAGGCGGCTCACCAAGAGACGTGGTAATTACCTCCTATGGGGTTGATGAATCCAGACTGCCGCCAAATGCCACGGAAGACGATGTGGCTTTCGAATGCATTTTTCTCCAGAACCTGAGACTGCATGCCCGCCGTCTTCTTCTTCCGTTTGAGGATATTGCCAGCGTGGCTTATCAGGATAAAATGCCGTCCTGGATCGTCTGGCGTGAAATCAACCGGCTGACCCCTAGGCTTGAGAATGCGGAGGCGGGTAATGTCAATGACCAGAACATTGCCGCATTTGGGCCGTACTTGGATTCTCTACAGGTGGACAAACGCACCAAGCACCTGGTTGATCAATGCCGCTCGAAACATCCGTTGCTTGAAAGCCTCTTTGGCCGGCTGTTCACAAATACGAACTACGTCAAGCTGGCGACGATCCTGGAGGGCATTGCCCAAAAACCAGCGGTCTCACCAATATGAAACGGATCAAAACAGAATTGACCTGGCAAACATTATACTAGGCGTTCACATGATCCATATCCGAATGAAACAAGTTGCCGCCCGCACATTTAACATCGAACGAGAAACTTTAATCCAGTTACTAGATTTTGCCGTACGGGAGGGGTTGATTCTTGAGAACCCAGGACGAGTTGTGCCACGGCGCAAGCAGCCCAAGGTGCAGATTGCGTCGTCAGTTTCATCGTCGCTGTGCCGGCGAGTGGCAATTCGGAATCACCGTGCGCTTTGGATTGGTGTTCGTCTATCGGGCCAAGTGGCAAAAAGTGGCAAACTTCCCGCCCTTTTGTGCGTCCTGTTGCAAGACACTGCAAAACAGGAACCATGCATTTGGCAAAAGCCGGTGTGATAAAACAACGCTTTCCGTAGGAAAATGCGAAAAGTCGAAAAAGTGCTCAGGGTGGTTCCGTAGACCAACGCTCTATCCAATTGAGCTATGGGCGCACGCCAAGAAATGCGTAGGAGACTATATTCGTGTCGCGGGCACTCGGCAACGAAAAATCCGCGTCTCGAAGAAATCGACTTTTCGGCCGGAATTGGCTATCGGTTCAGCATGAAGCGCAGCCCTTCGCGGGAACCATCGTCGGGCCTCACCCCCTCGCTCCTCGCCAAAGCCTTCCGCGGCCAGCTCGTCCCCCCAGACCCGAACGACGAACCGGCCAGCGTGTTGATGGGACACATTACGCAATCTCAGTTTTTGGTCAAACAGACTGAACGATGAAAGGAACACCATGTATCGCATACTCTCATTCGACGGAGGCGGCATTCGCGGCCTGGTCACGCTGGCCATCCTGAAACGCCTGGAAGCAAAGATCCCCAATCTCATCAAGGGCGTTGATTTGCTCGCGGGCACTTCCACGGGCGGCATCATCGCGCTGGGTCTGGCCGCTGGGAAATCAGTGGATGAAATGATTGCGCTCTACCAGAACAACGGGAAAGCGATCTTTGATGATTCATGGCTGAAGGACATTCGCGACGTGGGTGGCCTCGTCGGCGCAGATTACGACCAGAAAGGCTTGGACACGATTTTGACGGGCATTTTCAAGGACACGAAGCTGAAGGATCTGGGAAAGCGAGTCTTGATTCCGTCGTTCCATCTGGACGATGCCGACCCGGATAACACGAAGCGAACGTGGCAACCGAAGTTCTTTCACAACTTTCCCGGCGAGGATTCCGACGGAGACGAATCGGTGGTAGATGTGGCGCTAAGCACAAGCGCCGCGCCGACCTACTTTCCCTCGCACGGCAGCTACATTGACGGAGGCGTGGTCGCCAACAATCCCAGCCTGGCAGCGCTGGCTCAAACCCAGGACAGCCGCAACACCGATCGCGTACCCAAACTCAATGAGATTTATCTGCTGTCCCTCGGCACGGGAACAAATCTCAGCTACTTGAAGGGCGACAACCTGGATTGGGGTCTGGCCCAGTGGGCCAAGCCCATGATCAGCCTGTTGTTCGATGCGAGCATGGGCATCGCGGATTTTCAATGTCGCAATCTCCTGAATGATACCTACCGCCGCATTGCCCCGGTGTTTTCCCATGATACGAATATCAAGTTGGATGAATGGGAGCGCTCTCAGGAATTGCTTGCTATAGGCAACGGGTCGCCATTGACGGATTCGTGGAGCGGAAAGGATGTGGTGCAATGGCTATCGAAGGTTGGTTGGTGATGCGTCCATAAATCTGCGTCTCGAAGAAATCGACTTTTCGGCGGGAATTGGCTATCCGTTCAGCATGACGCGCAGCTCTTCGCGGGAACCATCGTCGGCCCTCGTCCTGGCCATCGACATTGGCACGTCGTCCCTTCGTACCGCGCTGTTCGACGCACGCGGACGGCGGCTCGTCCGCACGACGGCGCAGGAGGCGTATTCGTTGCGGGTCACGGCGGATGGCGGCGCGGAGCTTTCACCGCAAACGCTGCGACGAACATTCCTCCAATGCCTGGCGAAAACGCTGCGTGTGTATCGCGGCGACCGCACGCTTCGCCTGCGCCCAATTATCGCCGTCGGCACGTCCTGTTTCTGGCACAGTTTGCTCGGCGCGGATGAAAGCGGGCGAGCATTGACGCCGATTTACACGTGGGCGGATTCGCGGTGTCGCGAAGACGCGGCGCGGTTGCGCAGGGAATTTTCCGAGCGCGCAGTACACGGGCGGACAGGGTGCATGTTGCGGTCGTCGTACTGGCCGGCGAAACTGCTGTGGTTGCGACGGACGCGACCGAAATTTTTTGCGCACGTGGCGCGTTGGATGTCACCTGCCGAATGGTTGCAGCGTGAACTTTGCGGCGAGGCGCGATGCAGTTACGCCATGGCTAGCGGGACGGGGTTATTCAATCCCTCGACGCTGCGGTGGGACACGAGGATTCTCAAGCGTTGCCGCATTTCGCAAGAAAAGCTCAACGCGCTCAACGAAGAACCGGTGCGCATCTCAACTCGCTGGGCGCGCAAGTTTTCGGAATTGCGCGAGGCCCTCTGGTTTCCAGCGATTGGCGACGGCGCGGCGAGCAATCTGGGGTCGGGCGCGACGACGATGGGTGTGGCCGCGCTGAATTGTGGGACGAGCGCGGCGGTCCGGCTCGTGAGCCGCGACCGACGGGCGCGCGTGCCGTTTGGACTATTCGGCTATTGCGTCGATGCCGAACGCCTGCTCATCGGCGGCGCGGTGAGCAATGCGGGCAACCTGCGTGCCTGGTGCCTGCGCCAGTTGAATCTGCCGAGTAATCCGCAGGAACTGGAGCGCGCGCTGGCGGCGCGGCCGTCGCCTTTGCATGGGTTGACCGTGCTCCCGTTTTGGGTGAGCGAGCGCGCCCCGACGTGGCCGGAGGATTTGCACGGGACGATTGTCGGGCTGAAGAATTCCAGTTCGGCGCTGGATATTTTACAGGCCACGCGGGAAGCGGTCTTTCAGCGGTTGGCGCAGGTTGCCGAATTGTTGCCCATCCGGAAGTTCGTGATTTCCGGCGGCATCCAGAAATCGCCGGCTGACATGCAGCGGTTGGCTGATGTGCTCGGCCACAACCTGATTGTTTGCAGTGAACCCGAGGCGTCATTGCGCGGCGCGGCGGTGTTCGCGCTGGAAAAACTGGGCGTCACCGTGCCATCGCCGCCTGCGGGTCGCGTGATCCGTCCGCGATTGCGGTTCTCGCGTCAATATATAGTGACGCGACGGCGGCAACGGCGGCTGGAGGATTTGTTGCACGGGTTTGCGGCGAATGAGTAGGGCGCTGTTATCACTTAGGTTTGCCTTTTTTGGACATCGTTTCCAGCGCGAGATACAACGCCTGCGTCCCGCTGCGACCGTGTCCCTGCGTTTGGAGCGTGCGATAGAGTTCGTCCACCAGTTTCAATCCTGGCAGCACGAGGCCCATCCGTTTCGCTTCTGCGAGGGCGATCTCCATGTCCTTGATGAAGTGATCCACGAGAAAACCCGGCGCGAAATTGCGCTGCAGGATGCGTGGGGCAAGATTATCGAGACTCCAGCAGCCGGCGGCGCCGCCGCGAATGGATTGCAACATGGTCTCGAGATTGAGTCCGGCCCTGTGCCCGTAGAGGAGGCTTTCGCAGACGCCGATCATCGTGCCGGCGATGACAATCTGGTTACACATCTTGGCGTGTTGGCCGGCGCCCGGTTCGCCCTGGTGAATGATGGTTTTGCCGAGGATTTCCAATAGCGGACGCACTCTTTCGACCGCCTCCGCATCGCCGCCGACCATGATGGAGAGCGTGGCATTGCGTGCGCCGACATCGCCGCCGGAAACCGGCGCGTCGATAGCGTCGACGCCCTTTGCTTTGACAGCCGCGTAAATTTCCTTCGACAGGCTTGGCTCCGTCGTGGTCATGTCGACGATCATGCCGCCGGATTTCACGCCTGCAAGGATGCCGTCAGCGCCGAAATAAACTTCGCGCACATCGCGGGGATAACCGACCATGCTGAAGAGGACATTTGCTTGAGCGGCGACGGCGCGGGGCGAATCGCCCCACTGCGCACCCTTATCAAGTAGCGGCTGGGCCTTGGACTTTGTGCGGTTGTAGACCGTGACGGCGTAGCCTTTGCCGAGGAAATGTCCGCACATCGAGACACCCATGACCCCGGTGCCGATCCAGCCGAGGCGTGTGGTCGCGTTCATCGCCCGTCAAACTAGGCGGGCACTGGAGAGGTTGTCAAACGCATTTGATTTCGACTACACTTACCTTAATGAAAGCGGTCACGACGGAGCAAATCCGCGAACTCGACCAACGCACCATTGCCGGCGGCACGCCTGGGGAGGAACTCATGGAGCGCGCGGGTTATGCCGTTGCGCGGGCCACGATCCAGTTTCTGAAACGAGAGGATTCGCGTTCGGTGCTCCTGTTCGCGGGGAAGGGGAACAACGGCGGCGATGCGATCGTGGCGGCGCGGCACCTGGCCGGCGCCGGTTGCTATCCGACGTTGGTATTGCTCTGCCGCCGTAACGAGTTGCAAGGCGATGCGCTGCTGCATTTCCAGAAACTCGTCAGCGCGATTCGCGTCTTTGAATTGCCAACGCTCGACGAACTTTCCGGGATCGTGGCCGAAATGGAACCGGCGGTTGTCGTCGACGGCTTGCTTGGCACCGGATTGAAAGGCGATGTACGCGAGCCGTACGCGACGGCGATCAAGGTCATCAACGGCCTGCATTTGCCGGTCGTGGCCATCGACATCCCGTCGGGGCTTGGGAGCGACACCGGTGAAGTGCATGGCTTCGGCGTTCGCGCGGATATGACGGTCACCATGGCCCTGCCGAAGATCGGGTTGCTGAAGCCGGCCGCGGCGGATTTTGTGGGGCGCATCGAAGTTGCTGACATCGGCATTCCGCGGGAGTTGGTGGAGGAGATTTCGACCGACGTGGAACTGCTCACGGCGCAGGACGTCAAGGCGCTGTTGCCGCCGCGCCGGCGTTCCGCGAACAAGGGCGATTTCGGTCATTTACTGGTGATCGCCGGCTCCGAAGGCTACACGGGCGCACCGGTGATGGTGGCACACGCCGCAGCGCGCGCGGGCGCGGGTCTGGTTACGCTGGCGGTGCCGAGGAACATTTATTCCATCGTCGCGGCGCAATGCCCGCCGGAAGTGATGCCGCAGCCAGTGGAGTTTCAGCAACTCAGTTCGAGTTATTTCGCCCGGTTCGATGCCGTCGCCATCGGCCCCGGACTTGGGCAGCAGGCGGAGACACAGAAGATGGTCTGGAAAGTGGTGAGCAGTTGTCCGTTGCCGATGGTGGTGGACGCCGACGCGTTGAACGCCATGGCCCAGGGCCTGGCGGCGTTGAAGAAACTGCAAAAGCCGTTCGTGCTCACGCCGCATCCCGGCGAGATGGCGCGGCTGGTGGGCAAGACCGCAAAGGAAGTGCAAGGCGATCGTTGGGGTTTGGCGGCAGGCTTTGCGCGGGAGTACGGAGTGGTCATGGTCTTGAAGGGCGCGGGGACCGTGGTTGCTGAAAAGTCGGGCGGGCTCTGGATCAATTCGACCGGCAATCCCGGCATGGCCAAGGGCGGCATGGGTGACGCGCTTACGGGAATCATCGGCGCGTTCCTCGCGCAGGGGCTGACGGCATTCGACGCCGCGCGCGCGGGTGTGTTCCTCCATGGTCTCGCTGGTGATCTCGCGAACGATAAGCTGGGGGCGCGCGCGATGCTGACGACAGACTTGATCGAACATCTCGGCCCCGCCTTTGCGACACTGGTATAGAACTTTAGCGCGGTGCGGGGGCGGCTGTTAGCTTGGAGCGGACGAAGATGATGTTCTGGCGAAGGCCGTAGAATTGGTCGGCGAAGGAGGCGGGAAATTTCATTTTGTTGACGGTTTTCTCGATGTGATTGACGCGAGTGAGCAGTGCTTCTCGTTCCTGGGGTGTTATGTTGGGGAAAGCTTCCCGCTCGACGGTCAGAAGCGCGCGGTAGGACCGATAGATCCGCAAGCGGATTTGCCACTGATAGGCGGACGGGATGAGGCGCAGTCCCGGGATCAAGACGAACAGCATCGGGACAAAGGCCACGAGGATGCGGTTAACACGACTGGCCAGCCAGAAGGGGAGGGAACGGTAGAGAAAGCTCTTGCCCGAGGCGTAATAACGTCGCGCTTCGTCGCTGAGGTGATAATCAACTTCCACCGGAGCCGGAAACTCGCCGCGGCGTTGTAACAGGGTGGCGTTGCCGTGCACTTCGCGCGCGGCCTCCAGCAGCAAATCAACCAGCGCGGGATGCAGTTTGGTCCGCGCAATGAGTTCGACGGTCGGGGCGACCAGATAGACATCCTGCGCGGGAATGTTCTTCCCAAAGTCGATCGCGCCCTGCGGAAGCTCCACCTTGTTCAGGTAATGGATGCGGCGCGCATAACCGTCGGCTTGCGTGAAGTTGAAAAGACGGACATCCGGTGTCCGCAGGAGGTCGCGCATGTTCTGTGTTGAGGCGGAATCGCTCGTTAGGAACACGGCATCTACGGTACCGGCGATCAGCGCCCTGGTGGCGTCTTCGGCGTCCAGGTCCAGGAGCGTCGTTGCGCCGCCGGGTTCGATACCATTGACCGCGAGCAGGGAGGAAGCGAGGAAACGCGTGCCACTGCCCACGCTGCCGATCGCAAGACGTTTGCCACTGAGTTCGGAGAGCAGATCCAGCGGCGCGGCGCCGCGGTAGAAAACGAACAGCGGTTCGTAGGCGACACTCCCGAGTGAGACCAGGTTGGCCGTATTGATCCCGTTGGTCACGCCACCCTGGACGAAGCCGATGTCGACACGGAAGGCCGGGTCGCCCAGCCGTTTGAGGTTCTCCAGGGAGCCCGCGGACGGAAGCATCTTCAACTTCACGCCGCTGCGCGCCAGGATCGCGCGATATTTCTCGGCGGACTTTTGGAAGGCGCTGCCCTCGGGACCGGTAGTGATGGTAATGGTGTGGGGCGGGGCCGAATGAAAGAACCAGAAGACCGCGAACAGGGTAACGGACGCGATCAGGAGGATGGCGCTGATGGCGGCGGCGCGACCGAGACCAAAAGTTTCCGTGAAGATTCCCACTACCCGAGTGAAACCATTATTTTTGAGCGTCATTGATGCCTGATCCTTCCCAGCAACCGGAGAAATGTTTGTAGTCGGCAACGACGGGACTTTTCGAGTTCGCCGTCGCTACCGGAAGATCTTGATAGAAACCTTCTCCATGGTGGCATCTTTGCCCTTCAACGTCAACGAAAGGCGTGACGCACTGAAAGTGCCGGAGAAGTTGATCGGCTTGCCGTCGAATGTGACGTAGCCGTAAACGCTGTTGCGCGACGTCACCAGCAACTGTCCCACCACGGTGGCCGGATCGGCGCTCGTCGCGATGTCGAAGACGGCGGCGTCATTGGTGATCCGGTAGCTTACCGCCGTCGAAGTTTTGACGACTGTCACCAATCCCGTCCAGGTGCCGCTGAGATCCGGGAACGTCGTCGCCGGGATGCCCTTCCAGTGGAAGATGCCCGAGGCCGTCGGCACTGTCGCGGTGAGAGTCTTGGGGCCCCTGGCTGTCCCCAACAGCGTGCCGGTCCAACTTGTCGTGCTGCCGATCTGTTCGAGGAATGGTCCCGTCACCTGTCCTTTCGCATTGAAGCTCCAATGACCCGACACATCGTCCAGCCCAAACGTCTTGAGGCGAATCCCGAAGCCGCTGGCGCTGAAGTCATCTTCGAAGGTCAGGAATTGGGCCCCCTTGTCGGCACCGCTCGTAGTGATTTCCCAATCGCCCAGGGGAGAGTTCTTCGCGCCGACCGTGATCATCGTGCCCGCGGATATATTTGTCTTGCCGAACGTGTCACTCGCGCGCGCGCTAAGGACGTGAACGCCGGGCGCGGGATTGACCAGGAAGTTTGTTCCGGGGTTCGAGGTCGTTTCCCCGAGTTTCGTATCGTCGTCAAAGAATTCGATCTTGCTGATGGAGGCGCCGTCATTGGAGGTGGCGCTGGCGACAATGGTGATCGTCAAGTTTGTGACGGTCGGATACAACATGCCCTTCGCGGGACGGGCGATGGCCACGGTTGGCGGAACGTTTACGGTATTCGTTACGGTGATCAGGTTTGCGAGGTTGGTCATACTCGACCCGCCCGGGCCCGAGATTGCCAGCGTGACCGAATAGACGCCGGCAGTGGAGTACGTGTAGGTCGGGCTGACGGCTCCGCTCGTATTGCCATCGCCAAAGGTCCACGAATAGTTGGTGATCGTGCCCGTCGAGGCATCGGTGAAGTTCACCAGCAGCGGCGCGGCGCCAACTACCGGATTGGCGGTGAACGCAGCCACGGGTGGCGGAACGATTACGATATTGGTTACGGTGATCAGGTTCACGAGGTTGGTGGCACCCGATCCGCTTGGGCCCGAGACTGCCAACGTGACTGAATAGACGCCGGCATTGGAGTACGTGTAAGTCGGGCTGACGGCTCCGCTCGTATTGCCATCGCCAAAGGTCCACGAATAGTTGGTGATCGTGCCCGTCGAGGCATCGGTGAAGTTCACCAGCAGCGGCGCGGCGCCAACTACCGGATTGGCGGTGAACGCAGCCACGGGTGGCGCAAGCGTGTTGGTCACTGTAATATAATTCGCAAGCGAAAGGGTGTTCGACCCCAGCGGGCCAAACACCGTCAAGCTGACTGAGAAAGTTCCCGTGTTGACGTAGGAGTAACTCGGGCTGGCTAGGATGCTCGTGCCACCGTCACCAAAGACCCACGCCCAGCCCGTCACGGTGCCGGTGGAGGCATCGGTGAAATTCACGAGCAACGTCGCCGCGCCGTTGGTCGGGGTCGCGGTGAAGTTTGCGATCGGCACAACGGCGGCGGATCCGGTCACGGTATTGGTTGAAGCCCCGCCATTGCTCGCGAACTCGACCGAGTTGGTAAACGCCCCGACGGCCACGGGACTGAAAGCCACGGTGACGAGCCCGGTCTGCCCACCGTTTACGGTGAACGGACTGCCGCCGGTGACGGCAAATGGACTGCCGCCGGCACTGACCTGCGCGGTACCAGTCAACGTCTCGTCGCCCGTATTGATCACGAGGAATTGTTGGTTGCTGGATTGGCCGCTCACCATCAGACCAAAATCGATACGGGACGGCTGGACGGACAACTGGGGCGGATTGAGCGCGACGACCAGGTTGGCTTGCGTATTCGTGCTGTCGCCGGCCGGCCCGCTGACGATCAGGGTCACGGTGTAGGTGCCCGCCAGGGTGTACGTGTGCGTCAGGATGTTGGACAACGTGTTGATGGTTGTGCCGTCGCCGAAATCCCAGAAGCGATTCGTGAGCGTGCCCGTCGAGGTATCGGTGAACGTCACGGTCAACGGCCAGAGCCCGGAGGTGGGCGTCGCGTTGAAACTGGCGGCGGGCGCAACGGGGCTGTTGCTGCTGATGACGCTGTTGATCCAGGCGACGTGCGAGGAAACGCGCGTGCTGTAGAATCCACTGGGCTGGTCCTGCGCGATATTGGGGATGAACACCCAGTTGGTGCCGTTGGCCTGGTACAATCCGCCGCGGTCCAGCAACGCCGCGTCGAACTCCGTGTCATTCACCGCGTTGCTGAACGGGCCGTCGACGGCGTAGTGGATGCCCGCGAGCTGCCAGACGCTGCCGTTTTGGATGAACATCGCGCCACTCGAATCCCCAACGGAAAGATCGCATTCGTTCGAGCCGGCGCCGCGATCGAATGTCGGGTACAGAAAATCCCCCAGCGTCGCCCCGCCGTTGACATTGGTGGCCACATCGTTTTCGCCCCAGCGCTCGACGCCATCGCCGGCGCCCCACTGCCAGCCGTTGGTCACGCCGCTGACGATGACCGCCGGGCCGCGCTGCGTGCCGCGGCCGAAGACGAGGCAGTGTTTGCCCACCTCATCGGTAGTTGTATAGAGCGGCGCGTAACTCGGAAAAGTCTCCGCCACCTGCCACATACGCAGATCGCTGCTGGAATCGTCGAAGAATGCCGTGGTGTGATAGGTGAACCCATTCAGCACGAAAACCTCTCCCGTTGCGCCTCCGATATGGTGGGCGGCGAGGAAGAAGTTTGGAGCGACAGGCGTCCCGAGATAACTGCCCCAGGAACCTTCGAACTGCCAGCCGCTATCGGCGAGTTGGCCACCCGGCGCGTTGGTGTTGTACGTGGGATCGGCGGTTGATTTGAAAAGTATGGCGGACGACGGCCGCGCCACGAAAACGCTCGCCACCACGACCGCCCCCACTACATAACCCGAAACTCGCACAAGTTTTTCATTGTAGCCGGCGGCTCCCGCCATGGCAACCTTGCAATGGCCTGAGCGGTGGCCCAATAACAGGTTCTGTCGACAAGTTCTAGACGGATTCAACTAGAGCCGACCCGAGTAACGACAAAACACGTTCCCTGTATTTTGATCTCTCGGCCTCTCCGCTGACTAAGGGAATCTCTTTCTGTAGAACTTTCAGGCAACCGAGAGCCAGCCGGATGGAGAAATCTCTCTTGGTAAACTTCATGGCATCCAGAAACGTCTCGACGACATTCGTTTTGGCGAGAGGATGGAGATCATAGATCGGGTATTTCACCAATCCCATTAACGGATCCTGAAATACCGCGCATTCAAAATCGAGGAATCCCGTAATTTGTCCATTCTTCGCAAGAAAGTTGCCTGGCTGGTAGTCGCCATTGCTGAGCACCAGCGGCGTTGCTTTGCCCGGCAGAATGCCGTCGATTCGTTCCACGGCCAGTTGATATATCGGCTCTTTAGACCACGGGGTGTTTCGGGCTCTGATCGTCTTCAGCTCCTCTTGCAGACTGAGCCGGGGCAGCGATTTCGATACCTCGTGTTTCGCGATGAAGCTGCTGGCACTCATGAGAGCAAGGACTGCCTTTACCAGGAGACGCTTGGCTTCCTGTAAATCGCCTTCGGAACGCATGCTCAACTTTTGGAGGTTCTCGCCTTCCAATAAAGAATAGACCGCGACAGGCTCGCCGTTTTCATTCTGAGAGGGCAGCGATAATACTTCAGGAACAGGCAGCCCACATTCCTTCAAGGCCCGGAACATCTTCACTTCCAGTTCAACACTTCCGTGTCTGGTCTTCCGCAGTACTACCGCCCTGGTTATATTCTCCTTGGTTTTTACCTCAACTCTTATCGGGCACGGTAAATTGTAATTATCAAAGTAGGTCGCCTGGGTGATTGTTTGAAACGAAGGATCGATTCCAAGAATCTTCTCTCGTTCCGATTGTGTGAGGGCTGCTCTTCGCTGGTCCTCAGCCCTAAATTGATTTTCCTCCATACGCGATGAATCCAATGCACGCCGACATGCTCGATCAAGGCCGCCTCCCCGGTGAACACCTACACCATGTCTCTACACCTGTGGCGAGACGAGGACGAAATCCTTCATCCAACCCAGTTTTTGGCCCCACGCATCAAAAACATCTCCATACTCATCCGCACGGGCAATCACTTCCATATGTGTGAGAAGCCCTTGTTGTGCGGGAACAGATCCTGTTTCCAAGATCTTCAGAATTGTCTCCAAAAATCCCTCGCCCGGCATGGCAAGATTCTCCAACGGATAAGCTTTCAGTTCCCAAGCAAGATATTTGAAAAATGGCCGCACGCGGCCGTGCAGACCAAAGATGGCTTTTAATAGAGGCGTTACGGACTCTGCCGCCTCCAGCCTGCCTCCCGCGCTTTGCCCATCGCGAAAACACTTTAAGGAGCGATAGACCTGGTTGACGTAATAGTCCCATTGACCGGCTACAAAGGCTTTTCTTACGTTGTCAGGCACACGGGACTTTTCTTGAAAGAGTTCTTGGAGAACCCCGGTTCTATCAACCAACGGCTCGAGGTGGGCGAAGTTATATCTGTCCCACGCTGTCTCGCTACCCCAGGCAGCATAGGACTTGAATTCAGCGAGTGTCATCACCCTCAGTTCGACATCCTGAGTTCTGAATTCGCGGTACCGTTCCTTGTATTGATCGAACACCGCATCCGTGACCAGCATTGTGCAATCGTAGTCAGAATGTTCACTGATGATACCCTTGCCTCTTGAACCATCCAACCAAAAGCCAATGATGTTTGCATCAATACGCGCTTCCCGCAGAGTCTTTTGAAATAGATCCTCCGCTTTGGTCGACGAGGGCCTCATACGAGGAATTATATCAGATTGAAGTCGGGATATTAAGATCCTCTCACATTCCAACCCGACCACACTTCTCGACCTGCTTTTCGGAAGGTATTGCAGCAGACACATCCGGATCGCCGCAATACACCGCGTTGCTGAACTCGGCAACTCGATCCATCCCAAACTGCTGGCGGAACATCAGGTGGACGGTCAAGACATGGACCGGCGAGCGTGCCCAACGAGCGTGTATCGTAAAACGATTATTTTACTGGACACCGTGTGGCGGGAGGGGTATAGTCGGGGCAGTTCTTTGACATTGGCCTTCGCGGGACCGCTACGGCGGCAGGAAGACAGATATTCCCCTCACCTTAATCCTTTGCCGTATACGACAACGGCGTCTTGTCCAACTCGGCTCCCCCCAATGGGAGAGGAGATACCTGGGGAAGATAAGCGGCCAAGTAAGGGCGCTTTTTGACAGAGGAGGGGGACCCACCCCCCCCGCTTCTACCAAACGAAGCCAATTGTAATGTGCGAAAATGCGGCTGGAAGATACTGTGTGTGAGATGGTTAAGGCACATTACAGAAAAATGACAAATGGCTTCGTTTTACCGCGAAAAACAGCATCGCGGCATTTGGCACGGGAAGACGACGGGTGGCGTTTGCCGCGGAAGGACAGCGTGCGGCGTGTCGTCGGACTCCGCTCCGTCCGACTCGGCTTCAGAGGGGATTTGGCGGGTTCGGTTGCCGCGGAGACTAGCGGCAGGACACGGTCAATTCTTCGGCTTCTGGTAATTGTTTGCCGAGGGAGGGGTCCACTTGAGGGCGACGGTCTTTTCCTTGTCTGGCCGGGGGGCATTTGGTGGCTTGGCGGGGGGATTCGGTTTCGGGTCGACGGGACCGGGGACGCGAATTTCCCGGCTGCAGTTGGGACAGTCAACGAGCAGACCGGCGCCGGTTGCGTCGATTACCACGTGCTGTTGGCACTCTGGGCAGCTAAAGAGGATATCCATAAAAGGCCGACCTTCTTCTTTGCACCGCCGGTGGAATGCTAGTCCGGACGTTTGTGTTCGGCAAGTATTTTCCCGGCGCGCGAGGAGTCGATCGCGGCAAACTTCTGCAGCGGAAGGCTGTGTCCGTGAGTGGAAGCGACAGGGCTCGGCTGGCAAGCTGAATGCTCCTTTCCGAACCATGACTCCATGCAATAGCCGCGAACAAGCTGGTATTCTCGCGATCGATGATGAGGTGGGATTCCTGGGCGTCCTCAAGTTGGCGTTGGCAAGCCGGGGCTACCGGGTTCACACCGCTGCCAGTCCGAGTGAGGCCATCCAGTTGTATGCGGAACGCTGGCGGGAGATTAGCATGGTCCTGTTGGACTTTTTGTTGCCCGAGATGTCGGGCGAGATGGTCTTCGAGAACTTGCAACGTCTCAATCCGGACGTGCGGGTGGTTTTATTGACCGGCTGCGAAGGGTCCGTGGCCGAGAAGATGTTCGAGAAAGGTCTGCGGGGTTACATGCAGAAACCATTTTGCATACAGGAACTCGCGGAAAAAGTGCGAGACACGATTGATGCTCCCATATCGGTCGCAGAGGCGGATCTGTGATTTCGTCCCGCGGATTGCAGCGCCGGAAAAGCTGGCGTCCATTACGGAGTCACCAAGCCGCGGGTTTAGACAATCGGGAATCAGGGCACGAGCCGGACGCGGTAGTAGCGGGCGGGCTGGTTTGTGGCGCCGCCGACGTCGAGGTAGTTGGTGAGTGTTCGTGACGGTGAAGATGTCAGTGAAATTGTTCGTGGCGTAACCGCCGTCGGCTGCGCCAGCGGCGGCCTCGAGCGCCTCACGGCCCATTGCGCACACCGGTGCCGGGAGGCGTGGCGAGCAGCCGCGCCAGTTCATTGCGCACGCGCGGATCATCGGGGACTGCCTCGACTCCCTGGCGGAGTGCGGTCACGGCCTCCACAAATCGATTCTGCTTAACCAGCACCTTGCTCAGTGCCAGGTAAGCGTCCGCGTTGCTCGGGCGAAAGGTGATGGACTTACGGAAATGTTTGATGGCGCCGTCCAGATCGTCATCGCTCTCCAACGCGGTCGCGATGCGGTAATGTGTTTCGCCAAGATGTTCGGCGGACGACACGGCAACGGCGCGTTCCTGCACGGCTTCCGTCAGCTTGTGCTGTATCTCAAGGACGTCAGCCAGGTTCTTGTGGGGCTCGGGGTCGTCGGGCTTGAGTCGCGCGGCTTCCCGGAACTCGGCGACCGCATCGTCGAGCCGGTGTTGTTGGATCAGGACAACGCCGAGGTTTTCGTGCGCGGCGAAATCAGTCGCGTGAGTCTGCATTGCCCGGCGGAAGTGAGCTTCGGCTTCGGTGGACTGTCCCGTACTCACCAGTATCTTGCCCAGATTGTTATGAGCGTCGACGCAATCGGGATCGAGATCCAAGGCGTGACGAAGATGCGCGGTGGCCTCCCGGGATTGTCCCAGTTGCAGCAGGGCGAATCCGAGGCCATTCTCCGCCCTGGCGAAATGGGGCTCAATCTGCAGCGCAGACCGCATTTGTGTTGCGGCGTTTGTGTACTGGCCGAGTTCCGTCAGCACCAGTCCGAGATTGTAGTGTGCTTCGGCCGAGTTGGGGTCCGCTTGCAAGGCCCGGTCGAAACATTCGATGGCGTTGCGATACTGAAGCTGGCCATACAGCACCAGCCCCAAGTTGTTTTGTGCGATGACCGCCCGTGGATTTCGGGCGACGGTGTCCCGCCAAAGCGTTTCTTCGTCCGCAAAGATCTGCAGGTGTTGCCGGCTGAGAAAGCCAAGGGAAACCAACGCCACACTGGCGATGGTGAGTCTCAGATGTGGCGGAGGCACGGCGCTGGCGACCGCCGCACACGCGAGGGCAATGATGCCAATGCTGGCCAGATACTGAAAATGATCCGCGACGAAGGAATAGCGAAAAAAGAAAATGTTGAAGAATCCCAGGACCGGCAGGAGCGCCGCGGCAAAATAGGCGAAGCCAAACAACCCCGCATGCGCCCAGATTTTTTGTCGGTATCTCCATCCCAGGGCGATCACAGCCGCAATGCCGAGCCAGGCGAGCCACGAAGGCGACGACTTCCCTGGGACATTCCAGCGCGGATAGATGAAGGACAGGTTGGGTGGCCACAGAAGTTTCCCCGCGTAAAACCACAGGGATCGGCCGGCGATGCCGAAGCGATCGACCAGCCCCAGAGACCAAGCTGGTTGCGACCGCACCCGGCCTTGCTGCTCGGCGATCGTGAGCAACGCCATTGGCAACGCGATCAGGAAGAAGGGCGCGATCCGCAGCCAATCACGGCGCGTGATTCGGCGACGTTGCCACCACGCGCACAACAGCAGCGCCAGTGGCAGGATGACGGTCGACGATTTGCTGAGAACGGCGGCCACAGCGCACCCAATGGAGCCGGTGTACCAGCCGCGCGAACCGGTCCGCTCGTATCGCAGGAAAGTGAGCAACGCCAGGAAGAAAAAAGTACCGGACTGAACGTTCTTCAACTCGGTGATCCACGCGACCGACTCGACATTCACGGGGTGGATGGCCCATATCGCCGCCGCTACCCACGCCGGGCGCACTTGGAGGCGGCGCAGCGTGAGGTAGATGAGGATTGCATTCAGCCCGTGCAGGACGACGTTCACGGCATGGTACGGCAGCGGATTCAGGCCCCACAATCGCCGCTGCACCCAAAATGTTGTCAGAGTCAGGGGGTAATATCGCGAGACACTCAGGGAAGACCAAATCTTGACCAAACCAGCTGGCGAAGTCATCGCCGGGTTTTCGGTCACATGATCGTCGTCATCCCAGATAAACCCCGCCTGCTTGACGGGCCAGTACACGATGACGGTGAGGGCCAACAACGCGACCGCGAGTCCCAATGTCCGACAGGAAGACATGCTTCGTAGAGTAACAACCGTGCGCCTACAGGGGAAGCCCGGCATTGGCGGTCGTTGCGAGTTGGTGGTTGCCGCTCTTTACCACTCTGAAGAAATCAGCTAGAGTTTGAACAGCGAAGTTTTCAGGAAATCAGCCAACCGTGGATCGGCGACAAGAGTTAGCAGGCGCTCATCGTATCGGCATGAGCATCGTCGGTTTCTTTACCGGCGATCTCAGTCGGCGGACGACGCTGTTTGTGGTGATTCCGCTCATTGTCATTTTCTTTTTTGGGAGCCTGGCGCTGGCTGTGGCGCTGCTGCCACAGGCTTACGATTGGCGGATGATGAGTATTTCGCAATTACTCTATCCGCGGGTGAATCCGCAATTCCATTTCATTCCCGCGATGGGAATCGCCATGGCCGGAGTGCTGCTGCTGCCTTTTGCCGGCTACGTCAAACGTCGACTCGGCGCTGATTCTCCGGTGGTCCGCACCGGGGCCGCTTTTTTTACCGGAGGGGCGATCTGCCTGATCCTGGCCAGCCTGATTACCTCGCACCCGCTGCATGGACGCGCGGCCGTCCCCAAGTTGCACGAAGTGCTAGGCCGTGCCGCCGGGGTCGGCTTCGTTCTGGGAATATTGCTGTTTGAGTTTTATGCCCTGAGACATCGCTGTCGGGCGGGAGGTGGTTTAGTGAGTCGCCGGCTGGTTGTTTGGTGGAGCTTGATCACCTGGCCGGCGATTGTCCTGCTCATGCTCCGACTAATCATCGGGGTTCATTTCCAGGTCCTGGAACCTTTCACCCGGAGCCTCAAACAATCCGCCATATGGCATCTGGGGTTCTGGGAATGGATTGGGTCGGTGGCTGTGATTGCGTTTCTGGTTGTTTCGGCGTGGCTTCTGCCGGTGCCCGATCGGAACGGCGCTGCCTAGCAAGCGGGGTCTGCTCCCGTCGACTACACCCTTCGCGGCGCTGGACTAAGCGCGACCGAAATGGCATATTCCTGGCCGTCACGGTTGCCGGCGTAGCTCAATTGGCAGAGCAGCTGATTTGTAATTACCGCCGACAGTTTTAGCCTGTTTTCGCTCACGTTTGCTGGAGTCCTCTAGCCCAATAATAACCTGGGTTTCCGGCGTTTTGAGCGTTTGCTCTCATTTGCCTGAGACCACTCAAATTTGGCCGCAACATTGCAACAAAACATTGCAACACGCAATTCATCCGCCACGGTGCGCTGTCCGTGTTAGGCCGCAGCGAGCTTGCGACTCTGCGCCCGCTCTTGACATGGGTGGGATTTCCCACCATATTACCGTCATGCCAACTACTATCATGCGGCGACGGAAACCAGCCCGCGGCATCACCGTGGTCGCTGACTACGACGTGGCCGCCGACGCCAAGAAGCGGATCAGTCTGCGGAACGCCACGACGAAGTATTACCGCGTCAAGGCGCTCTCCAATGGCTGTTTTCTGTTGGAACCACGAGTGCTGGTCGCATTAGACGCCATACCGGCGCGGACGCGCAAGATGCTGGATCAGTCCGTCAAGAACTTGAAAGAGGGGGTGGCATCACCGCCGATTGACCTGACGCCATTTCTGAAGGACTAAGGGCGGCGTGGCATTTCGCATCCGCATGGGTGTGCCGGAGATGGAGGCGTATTGGAACGACATCTCAACCCGGAAACTCGCCAGCAAGCTCGACAAGGACGAGGAGAAATTCTTCAAGAAACTTGTCAAGACTCTGAGATTCCTCGGTCAGAACCCG
>Ga0224557_1000610_pt1 | contig 38973 bp, 35 predicted proteins | sample 714S31014metaG_FD_180677 | JGI IMG/M metagenome (GOLD analysis project Ga0224557, IMG submission 180677) | Peat soil microbial communities from Stordalen Mire, Sweden - 717 S3 10-14 | ecosystem: Environmental > Terrestrial > Soil > Wetlands > Peat | place: Sweden: Norrbotten County, Stordalen...
TTCTCGCTCGCGTCGCCCGCCGTCTCGTCAAAATACTCGCCGACACCACGAAACTCAGCCCCCCTCAAAAATAGGCGAAGATTGGCCAGTTAAGTCCCGATCTGGGAAGCTTCGGGGCGGTGCGGGCGATTACTCCCGTGACACGCCGTTCCGTGAAAATCGGCATACACGCCTGGTTCCAGCACTTTGCCGCGGGGGTAGGCAAAACGCAAACATGGCCGAACTCCCCCAGAATCCGCAGGCAGGGCGTTCCAGGCGTATGCGTGCCCTTGATTCCCGTGGTTCCCTGCGGGCGTACCGATGCGAGACGCGGCGGGGGGTACGCTGATGAATTCAACTTTGCTTTGGAGAGCGGTTTCGGCCATGACGGCTTGCTGACGCCGGATTGAGTTACCTCAGCGGATGCTTTCAGAAGGTCGGCAACGTTGACAATCTCGTCACAGAGCAGCATAGCGGCTACCATAAAGAGGCGGCCTGGGACGCCGCCGGGTGCCAGAGGGCACCACCGAGGGCCTGCCCCGCAGAGCAGCACAGCCGCAACCGATGGACTGGAGTGAACTTCGCTGACGAAGCCGGCTACAAGCCTGTTCACAACAGGCTAAAGCCTGTTCGCTAAAGCCTGTTCCACCATGGACAGGCCAGGAGGCCTGTCCCACAAAAGGCCAAACTCCAGAGCCGGCTAAAAGCCGGCTGCGGGCATGATTGCCCGCCCTCCAATTTCCGTCTAAGTCAGGTCGATGGCTTTGGCCAGGGCCAGCAGCGCATCTGAGATACCGGGCGAATCCTGGTAGGCGGTGAGGCGCACGAAATACCGGCCGCGGCGAAAGGTGAGGCTCTGGCCGTATAGCCGCGCCGCGTCGCCTATCGCAGCAGGACGGCTGCCGGCGGCGGACTCGGATTCGAAGATCGCGCGGGCACCTTCTGGCCCGGCCATTTCGTGGATGTCCACGACCGCCTCCGCGCCGTCCTGGTATCGATAGCCGGTGGTGAAGGTCCGCCGGATGCCCACGCGCAGGTAGCGCTCCGCATCGCCATCGACATAGCGCCAGAGATCGGACGCGGCAAAGGTGCGCGCCTCGCCTATGCGCACCCAACCCGCGGCGCGGTCCGGAAACAGGCTGCGCGCCGGCGCGGCGGCGGCCGGGGCGAGCAGCATCTGGTTGGTGGGCGAGCGGCTCTCCCCAACGCTGGTCACATAGATGGCCGGCTGACCCCGCACGGGACAGGCAAATTCGCAGGCACCGCAACCCACGCACTGGCGCGGGTCCAGATAAGGCTGGCGCACCGTTTGCATGCTGCCGTCCGGCGCGGCGACTTCCGCGGGGCGCAGATAAATCGCTTTGGGCGATGTGGGGCACCACTCCTCGCAGACGATGCACTCGGTCGCCATGGCCCAGGGCAGGCACCGCCCATGATCGTAAAAAGCCGTGCCGACGCGGATGGGGGCCGCATCGTGCTTCAGGCCAGGGCTTCGGCCGCCCGACCAGCCTTTCTCGCGCGCGGTGAATTCCCAAATCGCGCCGGTGGGGCAGACCGCGCCGCACAGCGTACAACTGGCCGCACAGTAGCCGGTGCGCGGGACCAGCACAGGGGTCCAAAGGCCCTCCACACCGGCTTCGCTCCAGGCGGGCTGGAGCGCGTTGTTGGGACACACCTTCAGGCACTCGCCGCAGCGGATGCAGCGCGCCAGGAAAGCGGATTCCTCCAGCGCGCCGGGGGGACGCAGCGGGCGAGCCTGGCGTTCGGCGCGCAGCACGGGGGCCAGCGCGAACCCCGCCAGCGCGCCGGTGACCAACTGGCGGCGGCGCAGATCGGGCGCGGCGAGGTTGTCACGCTGGTGGGGAAACAACCGGAAGCGGAGGCCACCGTGCGGACAATCGGCCACGCAGTTGAGGCACAAGTGGCATTCGGCCTTGCGCCATTTGGCGCCGGGGATGGGATCGTCGCCGCCCTGGCAGTGGAGCAGGCAGCGGTTGCAGTCGCCGCACTCCGCCGGATTCTTCTCGAGCCCCAGAATGGACCAGCGCGAGGCCAGCCCCAACAGCGCGCCGAGCGGGCAAAGGGCACGGCACCAGAAGCGGGTCACCACCAGGTTGGCCAGCAGGAGCGCCGTCAGGATCAGGGCCAACAGGAAGGCCTGCTGGAAATGCGGCGGACGGAGGGACCAGCGGTCGAGCGCGGGCAATACGGAAGCGCCCAAGGAGCGGACCAAAATGGAAATGGGATCAAGGGCCAGGAGCAGCGTGATCCCGCATAATGCCGACGCCAGCAGCATGAGAAGCAGCCAGTACTTGGCGATCTGCCACGGATGGTAGCGATTCGCGGCCAACAGCCGCGGGCCCCGTTTCCAAGGGGATTTCCAGCTTCCGGCGAAGTGCAGCAGCGTACCAAGCGGGCAGATCCAGCCACAGAAGAAGCGCCCGAGAAACAGTGTGGGGATGAGGATCGCCAGGCTCCACAAGAGGCCGTGGTAGAGTGCCCGGGTGGCCAGAGCGTTGCCTACGGCCACCAGCGGATCGGCTTCGAGAAACAGGCGGGCGGCGGAATCCGTGCGCCAGACGAGTAAGCCGGCGAACAGGGTTAGAAAGGCGATCTGTGAACAGCGCCGGAGTGTCGTCCATCGCGTGGGCTTGTCGTCAGCCACGGAATGACCTCATTGCGAGCGGCCGCTCCCTTCGTTCCGGGGTGTTGGCGGGCGCTGGCGACTGCGGGCGTTATCGATCGTCTGTTGAACCGCCGGGGAGTTCAAGGCGTCCAGTGATATTTCCCAAGGTGCGCAAGGCACAGCCTGCGTGGCCGGAAGCACCTTCCGGTCGATCGTCCGTTTGACGTTCCACTCGCTGACGCACAATCGATGGGCTGCTTGCTGCAACGTCATCATCCAATTGTCCGCCTGGCCGGCAACATTCGGCAACTCATGCCGGCGACGCAAGCCCTAAACGCGCTGCGATTTCCAACTGTTGCCGGCACCGGTGCGCGATCCTCTGCTTCAGACAGACTTGCCGCGATCCCCGGAGTGCCCAGGATGGCGGTACCGACGTAGAACGTGATTTTTCCGGTGGCGCCCGGCGGGCTCACGGAGGCGGTTAAGGCGACGGCTTGGCCAAAAATGGCGGATGACGGCGCAGCCGCGAGAGCCGTGACAGTCTGCGTCGCGGCTTGTGCGGCTGCGACGGCGGCCGAGAGAAATCTTAAGACGAGGGATGGGCGCTGCACATATTCCTTGCTTAATCCGTCAGACGCGGGTTAAGAGCAATGCTGTTCACTTAATGATGTTTCGGTGGGGCAGGCGATCGTTTTATGTCGCCTGCCAACGCTCCCCGCAGGCGGCAGACCACAAAGTGCGATGGTCTGCCCCACCAAAGTGAACAGTATTGGGGTTAAGCGGCACTATTGTCGCACGATGGGGGAGGCGGGAGTCAGGTGACAGGAGTCAGTGAGCGCGCGGGTGTTTCGAGGGCGGCTGCGTCCGCAGGCTCAGACGGACATTGCGAGACAAATACGACGGATTGGCTGCACGGCCGACTTCTGGTCGGAAACCAGCGCCTGCCGGATGCTGGCCATCTCCATGCCGAGCCGTTGGGCCCGGTCGATGCACTGTTCGCAGATCAGTAGATGCTCTTCAATCATGGCCAGTTCGGACTCGTCGGTCACGCACCCAAGGAGGTATTGCTCCAGATCGCTATCGCACATGCCATTTCCTTTTTACCATTAAGTTCATTGGGGAATCAATGGATTTTCCGTATCGTGAACCAGGGGAAATCGAGGCAGACTGGAATCAAGCACTTGGCTGGAGGCGCGGGTCGGAATCGAACCGACGAATAAGGGCTTTGCAGACCCTTACAACACGTTCAGCAGAAAGGCCTTACGCTGACTCGTCCGATGACTTGTCCGTTTTGAAAGTATTTGCGTTCGGGTTTGGTCCCGAAGTTGGCGTCGCCTTCGCGTTTAAGGTACCCCCGAAGCAGGGGCAACTCGATCTGCCGAATCGCCAATCAGAAGAGCCGCCAGCCCAAACCGCGCGTCCTCGAACACGTTTGTTAAGCCTTGTCTCGCAAGAGCGGATTGCGAACTGGCCTTCGCCATGCGCTCCTTTTAGTTTAGGCTGCATCCGGCTACGTAGGCGTGATATGCCTACGTCAGAGAATGACGCATCGAAGGTCGACGTTCGTGCATACGGAGCACGAAAATGGTCGTGGCCGGTCGACGCCGCGCAGACCATGGATGCGGTGCCCTCCCTCCGCGCCGCGCATGCCCATCCGCGCGCCGGCGATCGCGGCGACGGACCACGCGCGGCGGGTGCCGGAACGGTTAGCCGGCATCGGGCGGCGCGAAGCGCGTTATGCCACCAAACCGGGCACCTGGGCGTTATCGCCAGGCGCAACACCGCCACGGGCGTGCAGGCTGCGCGTCGCATCCCGGCGAGGTGGCCTTCCGCCGCCGTTCCCGGTTTCATGGCACACCAGGAAGCTGCGCTGCCCCCCGGGCCGTGCGCATCCCCATCCGCACGCTGGCGGTCGCGGCGACGGACGGCGGGCGGCGGAACGGCGGCCGGCATCGGGCTGCGGAAGCGCGTTATGGCGACACTCGCTCGCGGACTTCGGGCATCGGAAGGCGATCGCCCGGCGCAACCGCGCGACCGGCGGGCAGGCACACGACGGCGCGTCGGCGCGTCGGCGAAAGTGCGCGCGCGTGTCAAGGCGAACTGATCTTCGCACCCGCGCAGAAGGAGATGGCGGCGCGCAGTGCCGCCCCGCAAAAACTAACTGCGAGCGCGCGACTTTAAAGCCTCGATTGCAGTGTACCCCGCTGCCACCAGAGTGAGTACGGCGCAAAGGTAAGTCAACGTCAACCGGCACACCACCACCAGTGAGGCCGGCATCACATCGACCGTGCCCGCCAGCACAATCAGCAGCAGTGCGATCGATAAACCGACTACGCTCCAGATAAGGACGCCCTCAAAGACGCGCCTGGCAGGCGTGCCATTGGAACTCTCCTCGTGAGACGGCATTGAATTATCCTGAGACATTTGTTTTAGTTGCCCCCAACGAACATTGGCGTTGTTGCCTATAAGGCCGGACCGACACTGCGCCGCCAACTTTCATGGTGGCAAGAATAGTCAAGGATCGCAAGGTATCTTTAGTTATCGTGGGACAGGCATTCAGCCAGGCATTCAGCCTGTTACCGGAGATCGTCCCTTTTGCGCGTGAGGGCAGGCTGGCAGTCTGCGGCGGACTGGTAGTCCACCTCCTGGTGCGCTCGGTGAAGTCGGCGCGCGGCGACGCTGCTGGATGACGGCGTGCTCGTAAAATGGGGCTCCTCCACTGGCCGGCGCAGATCGCGGATGCGGACGCCCTCCGCGCGGCGTGTACCCATCCACGCGGTCGCGGCGACGGAACGCGGGCGGCGGCGGAACTGGCGGCCGACAGCGGGCTGCGCGAAGCGCGTCATCGCACCCGAACCGGGCCAGCCGGAAGTATCGCCCGGCGCACCCGCGCCGCGGGCGTGCCGGCTTGCGCGTCGCCGTCCCGCTGAAGTGGCCGCCCGCCGACGTTCCCGGTTTCATGGCACGCCCGGAGCTGCGCCGCCTTCCGCCCGCCGGGCACCCGGAAGTAATCGTCCCGCGCCACTGCGCCACGGGCGTGCAGGCTGGCGCCGGCATCCCGGCAAAGAACGATGTGCCACCCGCCGACCGGCCCGCGCAAACCATGGATGCGGTGCCTTCCGCGCCCCGCATCCCCGTCCGCACGCCGGCGGTCACGGCGACGGAACCATGGGCGGCGGGCGCGGAACGGGCCGCCGGCATCAGGCGCGTGAAGCTCGTTATTGCACGCAACCCGGGCACCGGGAAGTAATCGCCCTTCGCACCTGCGCCACAGGCGTGCAGGCTGCGCGTCGCCATCCCGGTGAAGTGGCGGCTCGCCGACGTTCGTGGACGCGGGCGGCCAGAAGCACGTTATGCCACCGAACCCACGCACACGGAGGTTATCCCCCGGCGCAACTGCGCCATGGGCGCGCAGGCTGCGCGTCGGCGTCCCGATGAAGTGGGGGCGCGACGACGTTGCTGCATACCGGCGCAACGGTGCGCCGTCCGCCTGGCTGGCCGCGCGCTGACGTTCGTGGATGCAACGCCCCCCGGCGCCGCGCGCATCCCCATCCGCCCGCGGCGGGCGGCGGAACGGGCCGCTGGGGATCGGGGCTGGGGGAAGCGCGTTGTACACCCTCCCAAGAATGTGTTTTGCATTGCGTTCACGCACGCAACGAACGGCGGTTTTGGTGGGCTGAACGTTGGCTTCTTCCCTTGATCTATAGCGCCCGTTCTTTGTGATACATCATGTCTTTCAGGTTGAATTTGGTCTTGACCTCCAACCTTCCCAGTTGCGTGGTGAAGCTGACTTCTTTGTCCGCGGGCGTCAACTGCAGCAATTCATGGGAGAACCCGAACAACAACACGTTACTCTCGAAACCGGCCGATCCCTGCTGCACTGTGCCGGGCTGCGCTGGAGACTTGCCCTTCGGCTCCAGGTACGTCAGGCTCTTGATTCGGTCCAGCACGTCCTGGCTGGGCCCCTTCTCTCCCGTCGTGTCGGAATCGCCACCGTTGGTGCGAAGCCGGTCCGCGGTGACAATCGGGATGCCGCTCACGCTGATGACGTAAGCGTTCGCCAGACCCTCTGGAACGGGCGATTTCAGGGCTTCCTGAATCGGCTTGGCGCTAACCCATCGCACCACGCCGTGGTACTGGATTGGCGCTGGACCGCCCATACCGCCGCCGCGTCTACCGCGGCCCATACCGCCGCCGCCCATCCCGCCACCTGGGTATCCCCCACCGCCGCCGGGGTACCCTACCCCGCCGCCATTGCCGCCGCTGCTCGATTGGCGCAACGAGATGGTGACCGACTTTGCCCACGGCGACTTCGTCTTCAACTTCTCGATTTCATCGCTGGACCACTGCGACGGATCTTTCTTATTCCAGAATTCCGATTCTCCGGCGTATAGTCGAAACCAGGACTGGGCGACTGCCCCCGAAGCGAGCAGCAGGAGTCCGCGGCGGGTGAGTCCGCATGTTTGAGCCATAAACGGTGGTGTCCTAACCTTCGTGAGACGTCGCCTGGGGTCCCAACGGTTGCAATATTAACACCCGCGTTCAGTTGGCCTTTCCCGATCCTCCCGTTAACGGAAACGCCCTGCGCGGTCTGAAGCGATATGATGGGTGCGGATGTGTGTGGGAGTGGCGAAAAGCGGGAGGTAAGATGAATCCGAATGATGCGATCACTCGCCGCGGGCTGCTCGGCCAGGCGCTGGGAGCGGCCGCTCTGATTTCCGCGGTCGACTCGGCCAGCCAGTTGTTTGCCCAGACGCCGGAACCGCCCGCGCGTATCCGCGAATCCCTGGACTTCGGTTGGAAGTTCTTCAAGGGCGATGCTCCCGGCGCGCAGCAACCGGGTTTCGCGGACGCGAGTTGGAGAAGCCTGGACCTGCCGCACGACTGGAGCATCGAGGGTCCATTCGCCCAGAATGAGCCCAGTGGCGGCGCGGGTGGCTACGCCCCGGCCGGCATCGGCTGGTACCGGAAGCGCTTTCGCCTCCCGGCATCGTACGGCGACCGCAAGGTATCGGTTGAATTCGATGGCGTCTACCAGAACAGCGAGGTGTGGATCAACGGGCAATATCTCGGCAAGCGGCCATTTGGGTACATCAGCTTCGCCTACGACCTCACCCCACGCTTGAATGCCGGGGGCGAGAATGTGTTGGCCGTAAAAGTGGACAACTCCCGCCAGCCCGGCTCGCGCTGGTATTCCGGCTCGGGCATCTACCGGCATACGTGGCTGGTTGCCGTGAATCCGGTCCACGTTGCCCAATGGGGGACGTTCGTGACCACGCCACGGGTTTCCAAGGACTCCGCAACCGTTCACGTCCGGACGCGGGTGCGCAACGAAACAGCGACGGCCGCGTCTTGCTCGCTGGCGACCGCGGTGGTCAACCGCGAAGGCCTCGTCGTCCAAACCGAGGAGACTGCTCAGGAGATCGGCCCTCACGCCGAATACGAGTTCGGGCAGTCTCTCACGGTCGATAGGCCCATGCTCTGGAATGTAGCCGCACCATATCTCTACCGGGTGCGCAGCACGGTCCACGTGGGCCGGGAGTTGGTGGACGAGTACGAGACTGCCATCGGTATTCGGGAAGCGATCTTCGATGCGGACCGTGGGTTCCTGCTGAATGGAGAGCACGTTAAGCTGAATGGAGTCTGCCTGCACCACGACGGAGGAGCCGTCGGTGCCGCAGTGCCGGAGCGCGTTTGGGAGCGGCGTTTCGAGGTCCTGCGCGAGATGGGGTGCAACGCCATTCGTACGAGCCACAATCCGCCGGCGCCCGAGTTTTTGGACCTCTGCGACCGCATGGGCTTTCTCGTCATGAACGAAGCTTTTGACGAATGGAAGGCGGGCAAGGGACAGGTGCGCGGCAATGGCTATTCGAGGGTCTACGACGAGTGGCACGAACGCGATGTGACGGACTTCGTCCGCCGGGACCGCAATCATCCTTCCGTCGTGCTGTGGAGTTGCGGCAATGAAATCGGCGATCAGCTCAGCGAGCATGGTGTGGAGATTTTGCGAGAATTGCTCGCTATCTTCCATCGAGAAGACGCCACGCGCCCGGTCACGGCTGGCTGTGACCAGATTGCGGCCGAACCGAAATCGGCGCCAGTGGAGTTTCTGAGCCTGCTGGATGTCGTGGGATATAACTACGCCGACCGCTGGCGTGAGCGGCGCGAATTGTCCTATAGCCTCGATAAGGCCGCGCATCCCAACTGGCGCATGATCGGAACGGAGAGTACCGGCATGGGCGGCCAACGCGGTGACTATCGGGGCATTGTCCCGGCATCCTCAGGGCAGGCCGCGGGGCTCGCGGCGTCGCCCGGAGTCTCATCGGCAGCCGGAGGGGGACGGGGCTTTGGCGGCGGTGCCGGCCGCAGGCTGGATACGGAGCAACTCTGGAAGTTCGTGCGCACTCACGATTATGTCGCCGGCGACTTCATGTGGACCGGCATCGATTACCTCGGCGAAGCTTTCGGCGCATCCAGGGGAGCAAGTTCCGGGGTCATCGATAGCTGCGGGTTTCCCAAGGACGGCTACTACTTTTATCAGAGCCAATGGAGCGAGAAGCCGGTGCTGCACCTGTTCCCGCACTGGAACTGGAAGGGGCGCGAGGGCGTATTTGTGCCGGTCACTTGCTACACCAATTGCGATAGCGTCGAGTTGTTTCTCAACGGCAGATCGGTGGGAGTCAAGGGCTACATGTTCCCGCGATACGGCATGCAGGGGCGCTACGGCCAGTACGCACCGACGGCGCCGGGCGCCGTCCGGACCACGAACGATCTCCACCTCACCTGGGACGTGCCCTACGACCCCGGCACTCTCAAGGCGGTCGGGATGAAGGGTGGAAGGGTCGTCGCAGAGGTGGAGGTCTCGACGACAGGCGACCCGGCCGCCCTCGGCCTTTCCGTGGACCGCAACGCGATCCGCGCTGACCGGAGCGACGTGGCCCACGTCACCGTGAAGGTATTGGACGCTCAGGGTCGTTTGCATCCGGATGCGGACAACGAGATCACGTTCGAAGTGCAAGGGGCAGGCAGGCTGATCGGCGTGGACAACGGCAACATGGGTGACATGGCAGCCGACTTCAAAGGCAAAATCAGAAAGGCTTACCAGGGCATGTGCCTGGGGATAGTGCAATCCACCGCTAGCGCCGGGCAGATTCGCCTGACAGCCACATCGCCCGACCTCATGTCGGCCACCGTAACGATCGCGTCGAAGGCGTGAGCCAAAAGTGGCCGCTCGCCGACGCTGCTGGATGCGCCGCCGCGCATCCCCATCCGCATGCTGTCGGTCGCGGCAACGGACAACGCGCTGACGGCGTCTACGGCTCGCACACCTCCAACGCCAGTCGCTTGGGCGCGGTGATCGCTTGAGCGCGGGCGCCCTCGCGGCGGATGAAGGCCCTGGTCTTCGACAGCGTCTCGTCGCCGAATCGCGTCGCCCATCCGCACGCCGGCGGTCGCGGCGACGGACCACGGCGCGGCGGCGGGCGCCGGAACGGGCGGGCGGGCATCGAGGTGCGCGAAGCGCGTTATTTTCAAACTTGGGATTTTGAAGCCGTGAGGAGAGTTGTGGCGGCGATCGGATTTCCCCACCAAAACCTCCACCCCAACCGGTGGCGCTCGACGTTCGACGCGCCAAGCGTCCGCAGGGCATCCGCATATATCGCCGTGGCACGGATATCCGCGATCACCATCCTGCCTCCGGGTTTAAGGACGCGGAACCCTTCGCCGATCGCCCGCTTCCGATCGGCATTCGATCGGATGTTGTGTATCGCGAGGCTCGAAACTACCAGATCAAAAGTAGCGTCTGGAAATGGGAGCGCTCGCATGTCGGCGGTCTCAATGTGCACGCGATCGCCGACCCCTTCCAGCGCCGTGTTGCGCAGGGCGGCGTGCATCGCGTTCCCCGACTGGTCCGTTGTACTCCAGATATCCACGCCTGTCACTCGGCCTGTCATCAGCCTGCGTGCTACGGCCGTCAGCACTGCGCCTCGACCGCACCCCATATCGAGCACCATCTCGTCGCCGCGCATGTGAGTTCGGTCCAGAATGCGGTCCCACTCGAGGAACTTGCCGCGTCTGGTGGTGTAGAAAAAGCTGGTGGTGTTCACCAGGAACAGGACAAAATACAGCGTGATCGGCGCGGCCTGACTTGGCATTCGCCACCAGGAGATCGCCGCTCCAAGGCCGCTGAGTACCGCCAAAGATCCGAAGGTCACCAGCGCGTAAGGTGCATCGTAGCCGTATTCGCCGTGTCGCATTGCGATCCGAGGGGAGGCTTACATCCTCAGCCAGCAGCGGCAGGGGTGGACGGCGCTGCCACGCGCTCAGCACCGCTCGCTGGCTGGGCCAAGATCGCCCGAACCCTCGCCTTCAGGGTCTCTCCATCGAACGGCTTCGGCAGGAACGGCATGTTGGCATTTTGGCTGACGATCTCGCGCATGTCCGCACCAGACATTACCAACACCCTGACACCCTGATTCCGGGTCGCTCTTCGATCAGATGCGCGCACAGGTCGGTGCCATTCAGCCTGGGCATCTGCACGTCGGTAATCACCAAATCTATTGGTCCGGGGTACTTGCGCGATACCTCCAGCCCTTCGTGACCATCGGCAGCGGAAAGAACGAAATACCCCTCGTGCTGCAATAGCAGAGTGACCAGATTTCGGATTAGGGCTTCGTCATCAGCGACAAGGATGACAGGCTGGTGTACCCCCCGGGGGCCGCCCGGGGTCCGCCCAGGCCAGGGGTCCGCCCGGGGCGGCCCCCAATAGGCGTTAACTTTAGGATCGGCCGTCCAGAACCCTCCACACTGAATGGTAGTCGCATAAGTCGAGTTGCCAACATTTTGTGCCATAAATGTTTTAAGTTAACGCTTATTGGGCGGCCCCCTGGGCGGCCCCCCTGGTCCGCGCGGGTTCCCCTGGACCCGCTCCTTCGTTCGAAGAATCAAGGCTTTCGACGCTGGCGACAGGCCGACGGGGGCGTCGGCCGCGGTCCAGGGGGACCGCCCCACAACTAATGCAGGTGTTCGGTCGTGGGAAAACTATGCGGCATTGGGCTCTCAGCCTGCGGCGGCCTCTCAGGCCGCCTGCCCCTACTTCTTCTCATCGCTAGTGCACGCCGCGCTGAGCCACTTACTGGTGCCCGCCGTATTGATCTTCATGCTGTGGGAACCATCGCCCGAAGTAACTTGCACGGAGAACTTCACATGTTCCGGGTCGATAGCTTCGACGTGAATCGTTCCCGTCGCTTTAATCCCGGAGTTGGCGCATTCAATGCGGATCTCCTGCTTGCGGGAAGACCCGTTCACCACGGTGCGCTGGCACGCTCCGTGATCGTCGCCGAACATCAGCCCCTTGTTCAGTTCTTCCTTGGTGATGCAATGCTTCCGGACAGTGGTCTTGGGGCCCGCCTTCATGCGCGCCTCCAGCATGGCCTTCTGTTCGGGCGTCATCTTCGCCAGGATTTCCGGCGGGATAGCCGGTGTGCCGGTCGTCTCAGTGGTGGTCGTGCCCTCCCACATTCCGGGCCTTATATCGAGCGGCGGAGGCGTGTCGGCGGCGCAGGCCGCGCCTGCCAGAAGGACAAATCCAAGGGCGTATCTTGCGGTCATGTTGGTCATATTATCAACCTTCCATTCTACCGGAAACCCGGCCCGCGAATCGGCGCCATCGCTGCCAGGGGTACGCGACATGAATCCGGAAGCGCTCCGCCAGGCACGAACTTCTCCACTAACTGTTCGGAATAGACAACCGTGCGCACATTCGTTTATCCAGCGAGCTTTGAAAGGGGAGACAAGCCGGGAGTCCTGGTGATCGGGTTCCGGGATGTCCCAAAGGCCATCACCCAAGGAAACGGGGAGAGGGATGCGCTCTGGCAGGCGGCGGATTGCCTGGAGGAGGCCATCGCCGGAAGGATTGCCGACGGAGGTGAAATCCCGAAGCCCTCCAGAGCGGCGCGGGGCGAACGGCTGATTCCCGTCTCGTCGCCGATGGCTGCGAAGGCGGCACTCTATCTCGCCATGAGAGAGGCCGGAATAACCAATGCGCAGTTGGCGCGGAAGCTTGGATGCGGCGAGAAGGAAGTGCGGCGCATGCTGGATCCCCGCCACCCCACCAAGTTGCCCCGCATCACTAGCTAGCTAGCGGTCCGTGAATGGATCGGCCCCTATCGTCCCCACCAATTCCGCCAGGTAAGCCGTCGCGCTCACTCGCGCCATCTGCGCGCGAGCCTCCCCAAGCAGGCTTCGCACGTCGAACTGCCGCGAGCCGGGGCCGGAGACAAACGCCTCCAGCGCCGCGATGTGGCGGCTCCACAGTGCGATGTCGCGCTCTTGTTTGGCGTGCAAGCGTTGCTTGTACCAATCGCTCTCCAGCACCGATTCCCGCGTGAACATCGCCCGGAATCGCGGGTCGCCAATTCCCTTCCCTTCCCACTCCCCGCGCGCCATGATGTGCAGCAGCGCCCGCAGAGGCGGACAGGCCGCCTCCACGCTGCCGTCATAGAAATAGTTTTGCGCCACCCGCGTCTGCGCCGCCGCAATGGCCTCCACGCCCGCCGCGAACGCATCCATATCCTGCTTCTCCGGCCGCAGAATCTCCTCGGGAAAGACGGCGTCGGGGGTCTCGAAAATTCGCCCCAGGAAACGCTCCGCGAACAGCGCCGTAATGCGGTAACCCAAGCGGCTCGCCTCCACCGTGCGTCCGCGCCATTCAAAGTCGGTCATCCTCTCCAGGAAGCCATTGTCGATCAGGAACCGCGGATCCCGCTCGGGCACCCGCACCCGGCACCAGACCTCCGGCGCCAGCATACTGATGTCGTGATCCACCCGGTACTGCGGACCGACGTATCCGGCCGCGGTGGTGAAGCCGGCGTACTCCGTCAGCGCCGCCGCCACCAGCGCATTGTTCAGATCCACCACCGGCGAAACCGCATTGAATGGGCCTTTGGTCAGCGCGCCTTCGCTTCCGAATCCCGTAGTGGACGGAGACTTGCCGGTTAGGCTGCAAATGAAATCCATGAACAGCTCCGGCAGCTCCTGATAGTGGATCGGGTTGTAGACGGCCAGGGGCGGCAGCCCGATTTTGGGATCGGCGGGATTGCCGCGGCGTCCCGCGAGCACCACATTTACCGGGAAACGCACCGGCTGGTCCGCCGGAATCCCGCGATCCAGCCGCGCGCACACTTCGGCCAGATAGCGACCTAGCTAGCTAGCGGGTCCACCAGATCGGGCCGCTTTTGCAGATAGCGCGGATTCTTCGAAGGGCGGCCGTCCACCATGCGGGGGTACGCGGAAGAGACGGCGTAAGCCACCTTCGCTTCGCTCACAAAACTCCGCAGCAGCGCCTGCATGGGCTCGGTGTATTGGTCGAACTCGACCACATGATCCACCATCGCCTTGGCCTGCGCCTTGGTCAGCGGCTCGAAGTTCGATAGAAACGTCCCCGGCGTAGCGATGTCGGCCGCCGCCTGCGCGTCAAAGCCGCGGTGAATGGCGTCGTCCGGGCGCTGGAACAGGAACGCCTCGCAGTTCTCCACCAGTTTGGCGCTGCGGTTGGGGTACTTGGTGTCGAAATCCTTCAATCCCTGCCGCGGGACCACCACCGAAACGGCGATATCGTCCTCCACCTGGACCTTGCCGGCGGGATGGAAGTCGGGCCGCAGCTTGTAAATCCGCCACGACCCTTGCGGATCGAAACCCACCCGCAGATAATTGCCCACCAGCTTCTGGTTGTCGTATTTCAGTTCATGGCCGAGGAACCCATTGATCCGGTCGACCGTGAAATGCTCCCGCCAGTTCTCGCCCCATTCCGGCCGGTAATACCGCTTGACTGTGAACACAAGCTGGCGGATGGTCTGCGGCAGGTTGCGCAGCCACTCGTTGTACTCTTCGTTGTAGTCGGAGGAAACGGTCAGCAGCTTGATCACCGACCCCAGCGACCGCTCCGGGCTCAAGATGGGCCTGCCGGAGCGCTCAGCCGGCTGCTTGTAGGCCGTCGAGAAATCCCTGGCCAGGATCTCGGCCACCTGGTCCATGTCGCGGTAGTAATCCCTGACGAACACCGGACCCTGCAACAGAACGTTGGAGATGGACTTGGATATCTCCGACTTGCCGCCGCCCGAGACGGTCGAAGGTTTGTGACCAGCGCATCGTAGTGCGCCTGCCGCGCCAGGCTTTCCTCCAGTTGCACCACGCGCACCGCCGAGCGCATGCGCGCGCGCAGTTCCCCGGCGTGAAACGGCTTGGTGATATAGTCGTCGGCCCCCGCCTCCAGCGCCTGCACAATGTCTTCCTGCTCGGCCCGCGCCGACAGCAGAATCACGTACACGTAGCGGTTCCCCGGCTGCGCCCGCACCCGGCGGCAGACTTCGATGCCGTCGAGGCCGGGCATCATCCAGTCCAGAATCGCCAGGCGCACGCCGGCGTCCTGCTGCAGCACCTCCCAGGCCTCCGCGCCGCTGCGCACCAACACCACTTCGTAGCCCCACTTAGTCAACAGGCTGCGCAGCAGACTCTGTACCACCGGGTTGTCCTCCGCCACCAGAACTCGCATGTGCACAGCGGCCCGAGAGCCGCTGTACTCTTAATCGGATGGGGAAGGCTCCGCCGTGAGGGGACTAAAGTACCGATCAAATTCCGCCGATGCAAAAGCTGATGAAGGACGATAAGGTCGGTATGCCTCCGGTTTTCGATGCCGCCGAAGCGCTTTCCATCGTGGATGGCGACAGAGACCTGTTTCAGGAGTTGGTAGCCCTGTTCCGCGATAGTTACGCGGCGGAGTTGCTGGCCATTCGGGAGGCCATCGACCGCCGCGATTCCGAAGCGCTGCGGCGGGCCTCCCACCACCTCAAGGGAACCCTCGGCACGCTGGCGGCCGACCAGGCCCGCCATACCGCCGTGCGCCTGGAGGATCTGGGCAACAGCGACGACTTCGATCCGGCCCCGGCGGTCTGCGTGGAGATGGAACAACAACTGCGCGCGCTGGACCAGGCGCTCTCAGGGTGGCGATAGGCCCTTTGGTGGAATAGTCCTGGGCGGACTCGAACCGGCCCCCCCATGCGGTGGCAGGGCAGAAGGATTGGCACGCGATACTCGCCAGCAGACCAGAGGATCGCAAGAAAGTCGGCCGCCAAACCCGCACTCCGTACTCGTTCACCGTTGAAGTCGTCAAATTCCATCTGACCGGTTAAGAAAGCGATTGGCATCTATCCGCTTTTTACGGATGAAACCTGGTGGCTCATGGCTGCTGACTTCGACAAGGAGACATGGCGGGATGACGCCCGGCCTTCGTCGCGACCTGGGTCACCCCAATTGCCATCCTTCATGCGCCCACTTTCGGCATAAACGTCTTCACGTCTGCGGATCACAGAACGGAAGAGCGCGACCTTGGAGTCCTTATCTGCCGGCTCGGCAACATCCGCGATATCGGCAGGCGCCGGCGTGAGGTCAGCATCCGCCTTGCCCTGCCGAGCCCGCTGGCGATTACGCAGTCATCGTCGGGCAAGGTCGAGGAGCACAATGTTAGAACGCTCCTGCACGCGCTCTAAGATAACTTCACGGCCGTCTGCGGAGATGTCGAAGTCCCGAATGTCAAAATCGTCAGCAAGGGTGGTAACCTGCCGCTCGGCGCCGGTCTCCGGGTCCGCCAGCCAGAGATCTTTGTGATCAATCCCTCCCCGCAGGAGCGCGAGTCCACGTCCTCCCAAAAGGAATTTCACGTGTCTAGCGCCCCGCGTCAAGGTCGTAATGCGCGGAAGCGGATGTGCGATGCCCTCGGGCGTCACGGCCTTCACCGAAAGCGTCGTGCCGATGTCGGGTCCCGAGTAAACGACGAAGCGACCGGAGGGTTCCCATGCCGGATCGACCGAGTAATCGCGAACAAGGACAGTTGGGGGGGCACCATCAGTCGGCACCTGGAAAAGGTGTGGCACACCATGATCGTTGGCGGCCGAGGTAATGGATCGGCCATCCGGGTTCCACGCCGGAGAGCCTTGCAACTCGAGTGAATCGGCCACGACCCGCCTGTTACTTCCGTCCGCTTGCATCACATACAACACGGCCTGCGAGCCTTGATGGACCGAAAATGCAATATGTCCGCCATCGGGGGAAATCGCGGGGCTGCCAATGATGTGAGCTCCGTGACCACTCCACAGCTCCGTGTCCGTTCCGTTCGCCTGTTTCCAAATGCTTTCGCTGGTGGCGGCCGCGGAGACACATATAAGATAACCCGGCCCCAGTCGTGCAGAAAACGCGGTCGCGGGCGTCAGGGCGATTCGGGCTGGAGCCGACACCTCGGCTCGTGAATCGCCGATCCGCATTCGCCAGAGGGATCTCCTTGGACTTGCGCGTGTGACAACCAGGAGTTTTCCGTCAGCCGCAGCGGCCAGCGACGTGTACCGGTCCGGACCAAAGGTAAGCCGGTGAGGACTGCGGCGCTCGACGTCGATGCTGTACAGCCACGGACCTGCGCCGTCCGAATCGTTGGCGAGGTACATCAGCGTTCGGCGGTCCAGCAGCACGGGATGACTCACATGCCCATTGTGTGCCGTAATCCGTTCCGGTTGGCCGCCGGCCGGCTTGATGCGCCAGATGTCCAGTTTGTCCGGAAGCACGCCGCCTACGAAGTATATGAACCCATCATCGGGCGCCCACACGGGAAAATGAGAATGCAGGCCCGCAGGCGCGGTAAAGATCGGTGGTCCGTGAGCATGCGGAGCGCCGTCTGAAACGAAAAGCGGGTCTCCCGGAGCAGTCGTGTGGTAGGTAAGCCGTGAACCGTCGTGCGACCAATCGAACTCCGCCGCGTCGTCCAAATAGGGCTTGGGCTGTCCGCCCAGCGTTGGCACCGCCCATACGCCGATCTGCCCGCTGGCATTGGCCGGCTTGCGCGTCCAAAACGTGACCAATGCGCCATCGGGCGAGAATCCCAGGGTCCGCACCGAAGGATTGACGAGTTCCAGAGCCCATCCGTGGGTAAGGTTGTGGAACTGTCCTGAACCGGGTTGCGTGACCCAGACATCGGTATGTCCGTCGCGGTCCGACAAAAAAGCTACAAACTTCCCGTCACGCGATATGGCAGCCGCCTGCTCGGTTCCATCGAAATCGGTGACGCTCTGAAATCGCCCGCCCTCAACGGGGTTTCGCCAGAGGAGTTCCGTCTTCTGCAACCAGACGATTCCGGCGATCGCCAACGCGATCGCCACCACCGCGGCGGTCAGCCGCAAGCGCCAGCGTGTCTGCTTTCCAAGGGTCTGTTGAGACGAAAGGTCCCGCGACTGAAAGGAGGGTGCGTATCCGCCCTTTGGCAACCGGATTATCACCGCGTCCCCCATGCCGTCGCCCACGTAGTATTCGGCGAGCCGAGCGCGCAGCCTGCCCGCCTCGGTCCGCACGATAGAGTCCTGCGAAGGATCGTGATCCGCTCTGCGCCTAAATACCTCAACGGCGATTACAGACTCTTTGAGCTGACTGTCGTTGCCTTCCAGGTGTTGTTCGGCGAGAAACCTCAGGAACCGGCTCATCCGCTCATTCCGGACAAAACCCGGGCTGGCCAGGACCCGTTCCAACTGCCGGCGCGCGGCGTCAACATCTGTGGGCGCCATGCGCATGTTCCGACAATACCAATTGTTTCAATAATGTGCAAATGTATGAAACACGCTTTCAACCTGTACGGACTTGCTCTTTTTCCCTCCCAGGTTCATCGTGGATTCCAGACTGGATCGAAACGAAAGATCCACAAGGAGGATTCATGAAGATGAAAAACGTAGTGGGCTTCTGTGCGACCGCGATAGCTTTCGTAGGATTCGTACAGGCTCAGGATCTGAGGCGCGTGACGTTTAGCGGCACGATCGGCGATTATACACCGTCAACGGTGTCGGGGGGGCCATGGGAAATGCGCGGTGAATGGTCGTTGGACGTGTTCGGCACGGCCAATTTTTCCGCCGCCCTCACGATGGAGACTTCCGATTACGGGATTTCGGATAGTACTAAGGTGGATCCCACTAACCCCGCGACGCGAAGTCCTCACAGTCACCATATTGTCATGAACAACGCCACGGTCAGCTACGACACGAGCGCCTGCCCCGCCAACAAGCCCGCGTCCACCGGTTACGGCATGATGCTCACGGGCACGGCTACTACTTCGGCAAATGGAAGCCCCGCGCCCTTCGAGAGTATGGGACCATCAACCCTGCAGGTCTGTATCATTGGAGGGTCCGAGATCGAATGGTCGAACGTTACGCTGGTGTACACCGGCCCTGCAACCGGCCACTTCGGAACGCAAGCGATCCATGGCGTCGTCAGAAAGATTACCGCCCAGTAGGAAGAGCAGGCGGCCATCACCGAGGAGGCCGGGTCTGAACGGCCGTTTGATCGAATCCCGGCGCGCCCGGCTGGTGTTGCGCAGATAAGCATCACGCGCTCTTCGACGTCCCTGGCGGTTTCTGCGGCGTTAACTGCTGCCGCGGCTTCCACGGTAGGCAGCGATGTTAACCACTGGGGCATGTTAACCGGAGAATGTGAGAGTTCGACGCCACAAAACGCGGGTAGCGATCGCAACCTTGACGGTAGGAGGGTGCGCATTCCGGGGGGATTCAGACTGTCCGTGTTGCAATCCCGGGGACGCTGATGCCGGATAGCGAGGTGGTAACTCGCGTACAATCCGATAAACAGCTACAAAATCGTCGGACTCGAACCGGCGACCCTCCGCTTAGAAGGCGGGAGCCGGAAGACCGAAGTCACCAGCGCCGGTCAGGCGGCGGCAACCGCGGTCTGCTGCCTGGCGCCCGCGCGCGCCGCCAGCCACAGCCACCCGAGCGACACCGCTTGAAACGCCACGACCGGAACGACCACGCGCGGGTCGCGCACGCCGCCGAACCAGGCGCCGGCCGCCAGCACCAACAGCGCCGTGGCCGTGAGCCGCGCGGCCTCCGCGATCAGGAACTCGCGCCGGTTCTCCAGCACGCCGCCGAGACACACCAGCGATCCGAGAATGAATAGGAAATACGCAACGTTCAGCGCAGCCGCCTGCTTCGGCAGCAGCGCCAGGAACTGGCTATTGGCGGCGATCAGCGCCACAAACTGCACCAGTCCGTAAGCGCTGAGCGCCACGTTGCGCGGTGGATCGAACTTCACGAAATCCACGCGCGGATCGTAAGGGCGCTTGGGAAAACGCGCCGCCACATCCGCGGGACGCCATCCCGGCGGGGCGAACCAAACCCTGACTTTGTCGGACCAGGAGCCGGCATGCCAGGAGTCCTTGGCCATCGCCACGTAGTAATGCAGGTTGGCCCACACCGGGTTCCAACTGTTCAACTGCCCGCGGATGCCGTAGATGCACGGCTCCTCGTCGCGCTCCTCCTGATAGCTGCCGAACAGGCGATCCCAGATCAGGAACACACCGACATAGTTCTTATCCAGGTAGATGTCGTTCTGTGCGTGATGCACGCGATGGTTCGAAGGCGTTTGGATCCACCGGTCCAGGAAGCCCAGCCGGCCAATGAGTTGCGTGTGCGGCCAGAACTGGTAAAAGAGCTGGATCACGCCGACCAGCAGCATCACGCTCACGGGTATGCCGCACAGCGCCATGGGCAGATAGAAAATCCAGTTCAGGAATGCGCCGGTGCCGGGCTGCCGCAGAGCGGTGGTGAGGTTGAACTCCTCGCTCTGGTGATGCACCACGTGCGACGCCCAGAAGAGGCCCACGGTATGCCCCCAGCGGTGCTGCCAGTAATAGCACAGATCGTAAAATACGAAGGCGAATACCCATGTGCCCCAGTGCTTGGCCGGCAACTGAAACGGAGCCCAGTGCAGCACCACCCATTCGTAGAAAAAGATGCCCAGGAAACCGAAGAACACGCGCACGCCCGTCGAGACCACGCCGCAGCTCAGACTGTTGATGCCGTCCGCCAGGTGATAGTAGCGGGTGCGCTTGACGCGGTCCACGATGAATTCCAGGGCGATGAGTGCGAGAAAGACGGGCACTGCCAGCGCCACGGCTTTCGAGTAAGTTGTGTCCATATTCTTGCAGGGATTGCTTGATCTTACCGCATCCGGCTCCGTCGCGGCACTGATGCGATACTGATAGTTTGCCACTACGCCTGCCATTACTGTTCCGCCGCGCCATGTACAACCTGCGTGGAGGGTTCCTGGTGCGCCCGTTCTCGATCGCGTTGGTGCTGGGATGCATCGGCGCGGCGCTCTCCGAATTGGAAGAATCCTTCCCCGCCCTGGGCGGCTGGACACCCGGCGTGCTGTTCCCCTCGCACGCGGACCCGCAGGTGGCGCAAATCATCCTGGGGGGCATCGCCGCTTCCATCATGACGGTGGTCTCCATCGTCTTCGCCATCCTGCTGATGACCCTGACGCTGGCCTCCATGCAGTTCTCGCCGCGCATCATCGTCAGCTTCGTGCAGGATCGAGTGACGCAATGGACCCTGGGCATCTTCCTGGGCACGTTCCTTTACTGCATGGCGGCGCTGCCCGCGGCGCGCTCCCTGCCGCACCCTTTCGCGCCGGTCTTCACCGTGATGGGTGCGATGCTGCTGGCGGTGGCCTGCGTGGGATGGCTGCTGTTCTTCATCCACCATATCTCGCGCGCCATCAGCGTGAACCATATCGTCGCCCGGATCGCCGCGGACACCATCGCTATGATCGACGAGACGATGCCGTGGCCGCATCGGCACGATCGCCTCGCCAGCGCCCCCACCGCTATTCACAACTGGGAAACGACGGTTTCGAGCGATGTGTCCGGCTACATCCGCTTCGTCGATCGCAAGCGACTGGTAGGGCTGGCGAAAGCCCACCGCGTGAAGATCGACGTGCTGCGGCGCGTGGGCCACTTCGTGCCGGCGGGAGTCCCGTTGCTGGCCGTCTCCAAGGAGGGCCGGCTCACGCCCGAAGCCATGGACGAGTTGCGCGGCGCTTTCGACTTCGGCCCCACCCGCACCTTGCAGCAGGATGTAGAGTTCGGCGTGTTGCAGATTGTGGATATCGCGCTGAAAGCCATCTCGCCGGCGGTTAACGATCCCTCGACGGCCATCAACTGCGTCGATCAGTTGAGCGCCATCATGATCCGCTTCGCCTCGCGCGAACCGCCCGAAGCCGTGCTCTACGATCCGCCCGGTACCGTGCGGGTCATCATTCCGTGGATCGGCTTCGACCGGCTGCTGGAGGCTGCTTTCGAGCAAATACGGCTGTACTCAAAATCGGATGTGGCGGTGAGCTTGCGGCTGCTGCGCGCTTTGGGCGATATCGCCGCGACCACGCCGGACCCGGAGTATCGCGGCACGCTCGCCGAGCGGGGACGGCGGGTAGTCGCCGGGTGCGCGGAAAAGCTAGGCGAAGAAGAGCTGCAATCTTTACGCGCTCGCCTGGAAGCCCTTCTGACTCCAGACTCCTGACTTCTGGCTTCTGGTCTGTGACTCCCCTCCAACTACTAATTCCACTCGAGGCTGGCTGTGGGGCGGCCAATCTTGGCCGCAGCCGCCTTTCAGGCGGCCAAGCCGGCTAAAAGCCGGCTGCGGGCAGAATTGCCCGCCCCACAATTCTGACAAGTCACATCCACTTTCAATCCGTCGCCGCCGGTGGCTGGGCTGACTTCTACCTTCTGCCTTCTGAGTTAAGATAGTGCGAACCGCATGGCGATTCTCAACTTCCTGTTCGGATCCCCGCTGGCCACCACCGACGAAAGGGCCGAACGTATCGGCCCGACCGCCGGCATTCCCATCTTCGGCCTGGATGCCTTGAGTTCCGCGGCCTACGGACCGGAGGCGGCGCTCACGCTGCTGATCCCCCTGGGAGCGGCCGGCGTCGCCTACATCCTTCCTATCAGCATCAGCATTATCGTTCTGCTGTCCATCGTCTTCTTCTCGTACCGGCAGACCATCGAAACCTATCCCGGCGGCGGGGGCTCGTATACGGTCGCGCGCGCCAACCTGGGCGTCTTTCCCGGCCTGCTGGCCGCGGCGGCGTTGATGATCGACTACATCCTGGTGGTGGCGGTGGGCATCTCGGCGGGCGTAGGCGCGCTGGTCTCGGCCGCGCCCGGCTTGCAGCCGCACACGCTGTTGTTGTGCCTCGCGATTCTCGCCGCGGTCACCTTGGTTAACTTACGCGGTGTGCGCGAAACCGGCATCGTGTTCTTAGTCCCGACTTACCTATTTGTCGGAACTCTGTTGATCGCCATCGCCATTGGCTTGGTCAAGACGCTCTCGAGCGGCGGCCACCCGGTTCCCGTGGTGACGCTGCCGCCCGCTCCGCCGGCTCTGGCGGCCGTGAGTGTCTGGCTGCTGCTGAAGGCGTTCGCCAGCGGCTGCACCGCCATGACGGGCGTGGAGGCGGTCTCGAACGGCGTGAAGGCCTTCCGCGAGCCGACCGCCGAAAATGCGCGCCGCACGCTGGGCGTCATCATCGCACTGCTCATCTTGATGCTGGCTGGCATCGCTTACCTGGTGCGTGCCTACGGAATCGCCGCCACGGACCCCGGCGCGCCCGGATATCAGAGCGTGCTTGCGATGCTGGTGGCAGCGGTGGCCGGCAAGGGACTTTTTTATTACGTAACCATCGGCTCCATCCTGCTGGTACTGGCGCTGTCTGCCAACACCGCGTTTGCCGACTTCCCGCGCCTGTGCAAGACCATCTCGCACGATGGATTCCTGCCGCGCTCGTTCGGATCGCGCGGCCGGCGCCTGGTCTACTCCCAAGGCGTGTACGTGCTGGCGGCGCTCGCCGCCGTGCTGTTGATCGTGTTTGGCGGCGTAACGGACCGCCTGATTCCGCTCTTCGCGGTGGGCGCTTTTCTGGCGTTCACGCTCTCGCAGGCCGGCATGGTCTTCCACTGGAAGCGGATTGGCGGAGGCGGCGCGCGCCGCAGCATGCTGGTGAACGGATTGGGCGCGGTGGCCACGGCCGTCACGGTAGTGGTGGTGTTGGTGGCTAAGTTCCTGGATGGCGCCTGGATCACCCTGCTGTTAGTCCCTGGCCTGTTGGCCGTGATGATCGCGGTGCGCCGCCAGTATCATCACGTGCGCATGAATGTCGGATGCCAATCGCCGCTGGAGCTCGATACCTTCAAGGCGCCGCTGGTGCTGGTGCCGCTGGATCACTGGAACAAGATCGCCAAGCGAGCGCTGACCTTCGCCTTGACGATTTCGCCCGATGTCACGGCGCTGCACATCGATTCCGGAGAGCGCACCACATACCTGCGGGAGGAGTGGTACGGCTTCGTGGATCAGCCGGTTCTGCAGCTTGGCATGGCGCCGCCGAAGTTGGTGATCCTGCCATCGCCCTACCGCTTCGTGATCACACCGATCGTGGATTACGTGCTGGAGCTTGCGCAAAAGAATCCGAGCCGCCAGATCGCCGTCGTCATTCCGGAGGTCGTGGAGCGGCGCTGGTACTACCACATGCTGCACAACCAGCGTGGGACGGAATTGAAATCGATGCTCTATTTCAAGGGCAACGGACGCATCATCGTAGTCAACGTGCCGTGGTATGTCGAAGGGGATTAAGAAGACGGAAGAAGAAGACAGAAGTCAGAAGCCGCAACTCGAACACTGTTGCGCGCTTCTGTCTTCTGACTTCTGTCTTCTGTCTCCTCATTTCACATAGAACGCGATGGGCACGCTGGCTCCCGGTCCGGCCACTATCTCGATGAAATTCTCACCCGGCTGCGTGCCGACGGGCACCACCGCATCGATCTGGCAAACACCCGCCGCCAGCCCCGGAGCCGGCCCGGCGTACAACACCTTCATGGTCACAGGCGTGGAGAAGAGCGGGCTCTGGGCGATGGTCAATTTGACCGGATATTTCTGCGTGGGATAGTTGGTCGTTGGTGTCACAGTGCCATCCACGCCGGACGGAACGGTCTGCCCCAGGCCGGTCCCGTACATCGTCACGTACGTTCCCACGGGAGCGGGATGGGAAGGGCCGTTCAGCGAACCATCCTCGTTCACGATGCCGTATGCGAAGATGGCGGGCGCGGTCGCGGTTGCGCTGATGCCGGTGCTGGAAACCGAGCCTCCAGCCGCCTGGATACGCACCGTGGAAAGGCCGTTGGCCACCGAATAGGGCGCGATGGCGTTGATCTGGCCCGCGGAGATATAGATCAGGGGAGCCGGCACATCGTCGAAGAAAATCTGCACATTCGCGTTCGGAATGCTGAGCAGGCCGTTGGAGCCGAGTTCCCATTGGGCTGGCGTGGCCGGGCCCAGGTAATGTCCGAACAGGGTAACCAGCTCGCCCGGAGCGACCGGTCCCAACTGATAGCTCGCGGCATTCCCCAACGCCTCCAGGATTGGCGTTCCGGGCAATGTGGGCGGTGTGTCCGGAGTCACGGCACGCACCACCCGGGCGGTTCCATCCGCGACATACAGGGTCGTCCCGGATAGCGCGATCGCCGAGACGGACCGAAGCTCTGCCTGAGTGGCCGGTCCGTTGTCGCCGGTGTAACCCATGGTCCCGTTTCCCACGACAGTCTGGATAATGCCGCTGTCCGCTGCGATCCTGCGAACGCAATAGCACGCCGCGTCGCCTACGAAGATGTTGGCGCTCGAATCCAACGCAATGCTGGACGGGCATATGAATGCCGTGGCAGCAGTTCCGCCGTCGCCGGTATAAGCGCATGCGCCCACTCCGCCGGCGATGGAGACCGCGCCCGCCGGCGAGATCTTGAGAATGAGGTAGGTTGTGCCGCCGATGTAGATGTTCCCATTGGAATCGACCGCCACCCCCGCTACATTGCCGATACCGGTGGCGGTCGCGGGTTGGCCGAGTCCGGTGAAGGTCGCTTGGCCGTTGCCGGCAACCGTGGCGATTATGCGAGTTCCGGTGTCGACCCGGCGCAGACGGTTATTGCCGGAATCGGCAAATAGCACTCCGCCCGACGAATCGACGGCCAGCGCGGCGACGTGACCGACTTGGGCCTCGATGGCCGGACCACCGTCGCCGGAGTAACCCACCACACCCGTGCCGGCGATGGTGGTGACTATACCGCCGGCATCGATGCGGCGGATCAGGCCGGCTTCCCCGACCATCAGGTTGCCGGCGGAATCGAAGGCCAGGCTGATCGGGGCCAGCTTCGCCTGGAGCGCTGGAACCCCATCCTGCGTGCTGGCGCCGCCTCCGGCGAACGTCGAGATAATGTGGGTCGCCGCGTTCACCTCGCGGATCAGACTGCTCTCGGCGATAAACAAATCTCCCGCGGCATCCACGGCCACGCCCTGCGGAATATTCAGGACGGCGCCAGCCGCCAGACCCCCGTCGCCATTCAGGGATGTACCCGCGATGGTAGAGATCGCCCCTGTGGCCGCGGTCACCAGGCGGATACGCCGGTTTCCAGTATCGGCAATGTAGAGGTCGCCCCCGCCGTCGAGCGCCAGGCCTACTGCCGCGTCGAGCTCTGCCTGCGTAGCGGGCCCCCCATCGCCGGCCAGCGCCGCCGTACCGTTGCCCGCCACGGTGGCCATCGCTCCGGTCGCCGCAGCGATGCGCCGCACGCGGTCTCCATCGATCGAGAACAGGTTATTGTGGCTGTCGATGGCGAGTTCGCCGAGGGTCAGGAAAGAAGCCTGCAAGGCGCTGCCGCCATCTCCACCTTCCAGTGCCTGCCCGGTCCCCGCAATAGTTGCGATTGTCCCTTTGGCGCTGTCGATCTTACGGATCCGCAAGTCGCCCGCATCGGCAATGTATAAGTTGCCGGACGAATCCACGGCAATACCCGCCGGACGAACCAGTGTAGCCGCCATCGCCGGGCCGCCGTCGCCGCCGAAAACCGAGCCGCCATCGCCGGCGATGGTGGCGATCGTGCCTGTCTTTGCATCAACCCGGCGCACGTATCCGGCCAGCTCGACAATATAAATGTTTCCGGCGGAATCCAGGCAAAACTGCCGCGGTGCGTCCAGCGACGCTGCGGTGGCGGGTCCGCCGTCTCCGGTCGAGCCACCCGTTTCAGCTTTCCCGGCGATGGTGGTGATAACCTCCTGCTGCACGTTGAGCTGGCGCAGCAAGGAACCGTCGAGAAACAGCACGTTGCCGGCGGCGTTGACTACCAGATCGGTGGGCGCGATGGTCACGGAAAGCGCCGGACCGTCCCCAACGTTGACCACCGCCGGCCCGGCTCCCAGGCGGCCTTGAGCAAACGGACCCAAGGGAGCGTAGCCTGCGGCCGGAACTCCCGCCACTGCGGCAAGCACGCCGGTGGCATGATCCACCCGCAGAATGCGGCTCGCGTCGGCGATGTAAACGTTCCCCGAAGCGTCCACGGCGACTCCTTGGGGATTGTCGAGATAGGTCTCGACTGCCGGCGCGTTGTTGATGAAGCCGCCACCGGCCGCGGTGGTCGCGATTGCCTGTCCATAGGCGGCGCTGGCGCACGCCATTGCGCCGGTAGCGCATAGAATTCCGATGATCTTTTCGTAACGTAACGATAGTGTGGGCATATTAGTCCCTATCGATCTTTCCGATGACCGCCCCGGCCGGCCCGCCCTTCGTCTCCAAAACATTTCCGGCCGTTTCTGGTCAATGCCCGTCGGGCAATCTCCCTGCCAAACCCTCGGGTCTTGTTCTCCGCACGCTCTGATCGGCTTAGGGTACGAAACTCAGTCCAACTCCTGCACGCAAAAGCTGCGGTAGTGAGTCAAATTGACCCACTTGCCCTTCGGCCGCGGGCCTCCTCGCGGTATCTTGAGACTATGCATTATCGCGCGCTAGGCCGCACCGGCTGGAAAGTCTCCGAAATCAGTTTTGGCGCATGGGCCATTGGCGGCGCCTGGGGCAACGTGAGTGACGCCGAATCCATGGCCGCCTTGCACCAGGCCATCGATTCCGGCGTGAACTTCATCGATACCGCGGATGTCTACGGAATGGGCCGCAGCGAACGCCTCGTCGCGCAACTGCGGCGCGAACGAAGCGAGCCCATCGTGGTGGCCACCAAGGCCGGACGCCGCCTGTCGCCGCACACCGCGGATGGCTACAACGCGCGCAACCTTACCGATTTCGTCGAGGACAGCCTCCGCAACCTCTCCACCGAGTGCCTGGACCTGGTCCAACTGCACTGCCCACCGACCGACGTCTACTACCGGCCGGAGGTCTTCGGCGCACTCGACCGCCTGGTGGAGGCGGGCAAAATCCGCAATTACGGCGTGAGCGTGGAGCGCGTGGAAGAAGCTCTGAAGGCCATCGAGTTCCCCGGCGTCCAGAGCGTACAAATCATTTTCAACTGTTTCCGCCACCGCCCTGCGGAGCTGTTTTTCGAGCAGGCCCGCAAGCGCCAGGTGGGGATTCTGACGCGCGTGCCGCTGGCTAGCGGCATGCTGACCGGAAAGCTCACGCGCGATTCCCAGTTCGCCGCCGACGACCACCGTAACTTCAACCGGCACGGCGAGGCGTTCGACGTCGGCGAGACGTTTTCCGGCGTCGACTATGACACGGCGCTCGCAGCCGTCGAGGAACTGCGTCCGCTCGTGCCGGCGGGGGTCAGCATGGCGCAATTCGCGCTGCGCTGGATCCTCGCGTTTGACGCCGTCACCTGTGCCATCCCCGGCGGCAAGCGCCCCGCCCAGGTGGCCGACAACTGCGCCGCCTCGGACCTGCCGCCGCTGCGGGAAGACACTCTGCGCGCCGTCCGTGCCATTTACGACGCGCGCATCCGTCCGGCCGTGCACCAGCGCTGGTGATGGTACAACCGGTGCCTCAGCCTCTCAGGCCGCCCAAGCATGTATAATAGGAGAATCGTATAAACGCTGGCCGGCAAGGTCTGCCTTGCCGCCCGCGCGAGTTTCCATGTTCGATAATCTATCCGACAAATTGCAGCGGGTTTTCAAGAACCTGCGCGGCGAGGGCAAGCTCACGCCCGAGAACATGGAAGCCGCCCTGCGCGAGATCCGCGTGGCCTTGCTGGAGGCCGACGTCAACTTCCGCGTGGTCAAGCAGCTCATCGAAAACATCAAGGTGAAGGCCATGGGCGAGGAAGTGCTGATGGCGCTATCCCCTTCCCAGCAGGTCATCAAGATCGTCCGCGATGAGCTGATCAAAATTCTGGGCAGCCACGAATCCAAGCTGCGATTCGCCAATGAGCCGCCCAGCGTGCTGCTGATCGTCGGCCTGCAAGGCTCCGGCAAAACCACTTCCACCGGCAAGCTGGCCCGCTGGCTTTCGAAGAACGGCCACCGGCCGCTGATGGTGTCGGTGGACGTCTACCGTCCGGCCGCGCGCGAGCAATTGCGTGTGGTCGCGCGCGACGTCAACCTGCCCATCTACACCGGTACGCCGGAAGAAACGCTGCCCGCCGACCTGGTCCGCTCCGCGCGCAAGGAAGCCGTCAACACCGGACGCGATGTGCTGCTGGTGGATACCGCCGGCCGCCTGCACATCGACGAGGATTTGATGACCGAGCTGCAGCAATTGAAAGAGCAGCTCTCCCCGGTCGAGATCCTGTTCGTGGCCGATGCCATGACCGGCCAGGACGCCGTGAAATCCGCCGACGAGTTTCACAAGAAGCTGGGCATCACCGGCGTGATCCTCACCAAGATGGATGGCGATGCGCGCGGCGGCGCGGCCCTGTCTATCCGGCACGTCACCGGCCAGCCGCTCAAATTCGTGGGCGTGGGCGAAAAGTTCGACGCGCTGGAGCCGTTCTTTCCCGACCGCGCCGCTTCCCGAATCCTGGGCATGGGCGACGTGCTCTCGTTCATCGAGAAGGCCGAGGAAGTGATCGACAAGAAGCAGGCCGTCGAGATGCAGCGCAAGCTCATCGACAACGAGTTCACCCTCGAAGATTTCCGCGACCAGATGAAACAGCTCCGCAAGCTGGGGCCGCTCGAGAGCGTGCTGTCGATGATGCCGCAGGTGGGCATTCTGAAAGACCTCAAGAACGTGAAAGTGGATGAGAAGGAAATCACGCACGTGGTGGCCATCATCGATTCGATGACCCCCAAGGAACGCGCCAACCACATGCTGGTGAATGGCACGCGCCGGCGCCGCATCGCCAAGGGCAGCGGCACCACCGTGCAGGAAGTGAATCAGTTGCTCAAGCAGTACGCGCAGGCCAGAAAGATGATGAAGAGCTTCTCCGGCGGGCTGCTGGGCAAGAAAATGGGCAAGTTCAAATTACCGAATTTCTTAGGAGTATGAATGTTGATGATCCGTTTGGCGCGTTTTGGCGCCAAGAAGAAGCCGTTTTACCGCATCGTGGTGATTGAGAAGGAGCGCGCCCGCAACGGCCGCAACCTGGAAGTGGTGGGCCACTATAACCCGTTGACCGACCCGGCCAAAGTGGAGCTGAAGCGCGAGCGCATTGCGTATTGGACCAAGAACGGGGCCCAGGTTTCGGAAACCGTCGCGCGTCTGATTAAGAACAACCCGGAGCCGCTTGCTGAAGCGATAACCGCGCCGGCAGCCTGAAGCGGTTGTTAAGTGTAAGAGATGTAACGATAAGGATGGCCGAAACGGGCTGGTCCGCCGCGCGTCTCTGTTACCATAAGAGGCGGAGGGAGGCGGGGTGATGAAACAGTTGATTGAAGATATCGCGAAGGCTCTCGTGGACATCCCGGAAGAAGTTGCCGTGAGCGTGGTGGAGGGCGAGCAGGTCACCGTGCTGGAATTGCGGGTCGCCCAAAGCGATCTGGGCAAGGTGATCGGCAAGCAGGGCAGGACAGCCCGCTCCATCCGCACCATTCTGGGAGCGGCAGGCATGAAGTTGAACCGGCGGTTCACTCTGGAAATCCTCGAGTGAGCTCCGGCTCCGCGGATTGGGTGACGGTCGCCGTTCTGGGCCGCGCGCGCGGCATTCGCGGGGAAGTCACGGCCATCTCGTTCAGCAAGCCGGAGCGCTACGAAAGCCTGCGCGAAGTTTTCCTTTTTCCGGAAGGCTCGCGGCGCGAAGTGGAGTCGGCTTGGTTCCACGACAACCGGCTGATCTTGAAATTCCGCGGCGTGGATACCATGTCGGACGCGGAGCGGCTGGCGGGGTGCGAAGTGCGCGTGCCGCTGGGTGAGCGCATACGCCTCGAACCGGGCGAATACTTCGAGTCGGATTTGATCGGGTGTGAAGTGGTCGAGCGGGATGGTGGCGCGTCGCTGGGGCGGGTGACCGCTCTCCAGGATGCCGGCGGCTCCGGAGTGCTGGAAGTGGAAGGCGGGCTGCTAATTCCGTTTGCGCGCGCAATTTGCGTGGCCATCGAGCCGGAAGCGCGCCGCATCGTGGTGGATTTGCCCGAGGGATTGAAGGAACTGTACCAGACGTGATTTTTCATGTGCTCACGATCTTCCCGGAGTTCTTTGACGGACCGTTCGAGCATGGCGTGATCAAGCGGGCGCGCGATACCGGCGCGATCGAGATTCGCATACACAATCTGCGGGATTGGACCAGCGACCGGCACAAGACCGTGGACGACCGGCCGTTTGGGGGCGGCGAAGGCATGCTACTCAAGCCGGAGCCGCTGTTTCAGGCGGTGGAGTCGATCTCTGGCCGGTCCGGAAGAACAGTGCTTCTCTCCGCGCAGGGCCGATTGTTCGATCAGAAGGCGGCCAACGAGTACAGCCGGCTGGCCGATCTGTTGTTGATTTGCGGGCGGTACGAAGGGGTGGACGAGCGCGTGGCTGAGCACCTGGCCGACGACGAGCTATCTATCGGGAATTATGTGTTGAGCGGCGGCGAGTTGGCGGCGGCAGTGGTTGTGGACACCGTGGCGCGCCTGCTGCCTGGAGTGCTGGGCAACGAATCGTCGGCCGTGTTCGAGTCTTTCCAGGATGGCGGACATGCGGGCGCCATGCTGGATTGCCCGCAGTACACGCGTCCCGCCGAGTTTCGCGGATGGAAAGTGCCTGAAGTTTTGTTGAGCGGCAATCACGAAGAAATCCGCCGCTGGCGGCGGCGGGCCGCATTGGAGAAGACCGCGCGCCTGCGTCCGGACCTGATGGCGCCGTCACCGAACCGCGACTGACGTTATCGCACCGACCCGCGACCGTAAGGGAGCGGTATCAGGCTAGAATATAAGATTAGGATTTGAAATGACCAACTCCCTGTTGACAAAAGTAATTAACAAGAACAAGCGCAGCGACACCCCCGAGTTCCGTTCGGGCGACACCATTCGCGTACACGTGAAGATCAAGGAAGGCGACAAGGAACGGCTGCAGGCCTTCGAAGGCACGGTGATTGCGCGCAACCACACCGGTATGGGCGAGAGCATCACGGTGCGCAAGGTCAGCTTCGGCCAGGGCGTGGAGCGTATTTTCCCCATCCACGCCCGGGTGATCGACCACATCGACGTAGTGCGCACCGGGCGCGTGCGCCGCGCCAAGCTATACTATCTGCGCGGACTGAAAGGCAAGGCCGCACGCCTGCGCGAACGCCAGTAACGGAGCCGCGACCGTGAGGGAGCGGAATCCGCGCCCAGTCACTCATTTCCGCTGCGAAGGAACGCTGGAGCGCGAACTCCGCGCCCGTGGATTTGAAGCTGTGGCAGGTGTGGATGAAGTCGGCCGCGGCGCATTATTTGGCCCGGTGGTGGCCGCCGCGGTGATTCTTTCGCCCGGCCGTCCGGTGCGCGGCCTGAACGACAGCAAACAACTCGATCCCGAGCGCCGCACGGTGCTCGACGGGCGCATCCGCGAGCGGGCGGTGGCGTGGGCGGTAGCGGCCGTGGACGCGGCCACCATCGACTGGGTCAACATCTACCAGGCCTCCAGGATGGCCATGGAAATGGCGGTCGCGCAACTCACGCCCGCGCCGGATTTTCTGCTGACCGACGCCATGCCGTTGTCGCTCCCCACTCCCCAGCGCCCGCTGATCAAGGGCGACGCGCAGTGTCACGCGATAGCCGCGGCATCCATTGTCGCCAAGGTCTGGCGCGACGAGCGCATGCGCGTGTGGGATGCGATCTTCCCGCAATACGGCCTGGCGAACCACAAAGGATATTTCACCCCGGAACATGCCAAAGCGCTGGAAGAGTACGGGCCGACGCCTTTGCACCGGCTGAGCTTCGAACCGGTGCGCGCGCGCGCGCTGTTTCCGGTGGACTTCGACCAGTGGGCCGGCGCGCAACTGGATCTGTTTGCGGAACTGGGAGCCGCATCGTGACGGAGCCCATCCCCGCCCCCGCCCCGGAAGTCCCCCGCCATCGCTGGTATCACATCGTCGCGGCGCTGATCTTCATAGTATTCTGCATGGAACTGGGGATGTTTCTGGTAATCTTCCCGTGGTCGGATTTCTGGGAACGGAGCTTCTTCTCGTCGCTGGCCCCGCAGTGGGGCCTGTATTGGGACAACGCCTACCTGCGAGGCGCAGTCAGCGGCCTGGGAATCCTGAACGTCTACATTGCACTGGTCGAAATCTTCCGCCTCCGCCGCTTTGCCCGGCGGTAACGGTTAGCCCGCACCTGTGGTGCGAGCCACACCCTGTAAAGTAATACCATATAGATATGATCCAGTCGTTCAAGGATGCGCGAGCCGCGAAGCTAATGGGCGGCCGGCGCGTCCTTGAACTTGTGAACATCGAGGAACAGATTCGAACTCGCCTGATCCGGCTCGACTCCGCGGCTTCCCTTGAAGACCTGCGAGCGCTTCGCGGCAACCGGCTGGAAGCGCTGAGTGGCAGCCGTAAAGGCCAGTTCAGCATTCGGATCAATGACCAATTTCGAATCTGCTTCAAATGGAAAGTGAAAGGACCGACCGATGTCGAAATCGTCGATTACCACTGAAAAGAAGCTGCCGCCGATTCACCCTGGCAGAATCCTGCTTGAAGACCTGAAGGATGAAAAGATCAGCATCAACGGACTGGCGCAGGCGATCCGCGTGCCGGCGAACCGCATCAGCCTGATCGTGAATGAGAAGCGCGGCATCACGGCGGACACGGCCGCGCGGCTGGGACGGTACTTTGGCACCTCGGCGCAATACTGGCTTAACATCCAAAACCGCTTCGATCTCGATTGCATCGATTGGGCCGTGATTGAGCGGGACGTTATTCCGAAGCAGGCAGCCTGAAACTTCGCTCCGGCGGGATGATAGGTCAAAGGTTGGCGACGGTTTGCGTACTCCACGGCCGCCGCGAGGCGGGAAACTGAGGTCCGCATGAATCGCGCGACGGGTCGCTGGACCACATGAGAGAGACGTCCGGCTGAGGCGTCCACTCCGGCCTTCTGGAGCGAGGTTGCGGCTTCGGGTGGAGACGAAGCTGCCTGGCCGTGTGCCAGAGCACATGATGAAGACGGACTATGCGAGGACGAGCGTGACCTGCGTGAGTACTGGCGCGAGCAGTCTGACTGACAGCAAGTCGTTGCTTTCAGCCTCCGTCTAATGTACGTTCAGAGCTGCGAATCGTCACGACATAGCTATCGTTCGGCATCTGTATAGAGCCGGAGTGAATTCCGAGTACCGTTCGATGGCACTCTCCATCTGGTCGTAATGTAGCGGTCTTTCAGACAGTCATTCTTGAACCAGGCATTTGAAACACCTCAAAGCGCGCGATTTGCCGGGCCTTCACCGATTCAAGACCTAACCAATTCACAACGTCACGGCTTGGGGTCGCCACCGTTCTCTTTCTTGCCGTACCGCTCCAACATGGCACTTGATATCTCCGGCGACGACGGCCACACACCGCCCCGTGCGCCCGCGTGGCGCCGATACTTGCCGAGAGCTTCAACGTCGGGTTGCACAGGCTTTTCGCCCTCCAGAAAAACGAAACCAACAGCGTCGCTGGGAATGCGGCTGATGAATCGCTCCGCGTCGTCGAGCATGCTTCGGATGCGCCGGTGGAGGCCGGGCACATCCATGGGCCGCTCCGTCGCCAAGACGCGAAATTCCTCCGCCGTGAACCGGCTGTGTCGCACGATGTCGGCCAGCATTTCTTCCGGCGACTGTCCGGGAAAGCGTCCCACGGCGGCCGAGATAACGGCCCCAAGGGGAAGAATGTTTTCATGGATGGTCACCAGATCGACGACGTCGCGGGGTTCGCGCCGGTCGGCGGCGGCGGCCGCCTTGTTTGTCGCCAGGTCCACGGGGTGAAGCACATAACCGAAAAGCTCGTCCCGTTGAGCGGGGAAGAATCGAAAGGCGCTGTCGGCGACCCATTCAAGCTGCATGGTCTCGCCGAGACCGGCTACCTCGGTCTGCCGCTTGCCGCTTTGGATTCTCCCCCATGACAGCTTAAGACCGGCCTCGGCCAGCGCCCCGGCGTCGGCTTCAGCGGCTGCCGCAAGGCGATCTTCCGAGTCCTGGAAAATGTCGATATCGCCGGAAAAGCGCGGCCCTTCCCGGTTGATGGCGACGCCGCCCGCGATATAACTGTCGAGGCTGCGTCCCGCCGCGAGCACGCGCAGCACGTGGGATTGCAGTTTAGTGAGGGGCACGGCACAGTCTTTCAATGTGTTCCGCCAAGCGCCGCCCGTCCATGCCGCCGTGCGTTCGCAACGCCTTCGCGATCGCCAATGCGTCGGCGGGGGTAGGGTCCTCGATAGGCCGCATGTTCCAAAGCGCCCGGCTGCCGTAGTCTTTGAAGGCGCGATGGTAAAGACTGACTAGATCCTCTGGTTCTGTCGCCGGATCGGTCATCGTGCCTCCTTGTCCATCCGCCAATTTGTAGCACGTCTTAAGCGTACCCCAGCTTGCCACGCCTTCCCACATAGGCCGCCATCAGCAGCGCCAGCGTAGCCAGCAGATAGAACGAGGTCCCAAAGCGCGCGGGCGCCATGCCCATGAAGTCCAATCCGGGCACGTGATTCATGGGACCGGCGTACCACCACAGCGTGTACAGCGCCTCGAAAAGCCTGCTCGATCCGCTCCAGACACCCAACGCCAGCGCGAAGGACGGCACGAACAGCGCTCCCGCCAGCCACGCGGCAAAGCCCGGCCAGTCGCCTCCCATCAGCAAGCGAATCCCCAGCCCGCCGCCGGTCGAGATCGCCACTGCCACCCCAGCAACCCAGACCGCGGGCAATTGCCGGTCGAGTGCGTGCGCGCAGGAAAACACCAGCTTCCCGGTGTCGTTGCGGGCCTCCCGCGCGCCCATCTGCGACCAGATCAGCACCGGCCAGAGCCAGGCGAATGCCGCGACCGCCTGCCGCGCCTGGACGTCCGGCACGGCAAGGCTCGCCGCGAACAAGCCTGCCGCAACCAGGTACCACCACCAGCCGCGCCCTTTCAGCATCAGGCGCAGTTCGGAGACAACCAGGCGCAGGAACCGGCTGCCGCGCGCGGTCCGCGCGAGGGGCGTCAATTGGACGGCGGCTGCACGGGAGGCCGGCGCGCCATTCGCAGTGGCCGGATCTTCAGCGGGTTGGGGCGCTTCCTTTTTACGCCGTGAACGCTCGCGCGCCGGATCGAAACGGTGGAAGAACAGGGCCGCCAAACAGGCGATGGCGATGGCGATGGCCACCCATTGCAGGCGGCCGAGGAGCACTTGCGGAGTCCAATCGACGCCGTTCCAGAGAAATGTTTTGGTGGTGTGCACGGTGGGTCCGGCCTGCAGCGTGAATTGCTCGTCCCTGTGGGACGGGTCGATCAGCTTCAGCGCCGCCGTCATGCTGCGCATGAAGAAGCCGAGTCCCAGATAGTCGTTCACACCCGCGACCCCGCTCGCGCCCAGGTAGGCCGCCCACGCAAAGAAGTAGATCACGTTGCCGGCGCCGCTACGCAGCACCGGCAGGGTCTCGAACAACACGGCGATCGCCGCGGTCATGGCCATCGCCGGCAGCGCCACCCAGATGAATGGAGCCAGCAGCTTGCCCGGTTCCAGGCCGCCGCCCTCCGCGCGCACCAGTTGCAGGATCACGGCACCCACGGCGAGCACGGCAACCATGACGGCCAGCACCGCGAAGTTGCTCAGCGCCTTGCCCAGCGTGTAGAGACTCCTGCTCATCGGCGTGGTCGCCAGCACTAACCCCACACGTGTTTCCTGGTCGCGCTGGATGGTGTTCCTCACTATGTAGAAACCGGCCAGGGTGATGAACGTGGTCGAGACCAGCGTCATCATGCTCCCGACCCAGGCGGAGTTGTAGACGCCGCGGTATTCACCCAACTCGAGCGCGATCATGCCCGAGTAAGTGAGAAAGGCGAGGCCGGCGGCGAACGCCAGCGTGAGCAGGAAGCTATACCGGCGGACGCGCTCCAGAAAATCGGCGCGGGCCAGGTGATACAGCACGCGGCCGGGCATCATCTGGCGTTGGCCTCCGCACGCTGGGCCCGGTGCGTCGAGAGACAATGCAGGTACGCGTCCTCCAGCGTGGCGGCCACCGGCACGGCGCCCGCCGGCGCGCATTCCGCCAGCAGCCGCACGTGCACGCCGTCCGCCCGCCGCACGGCGCCGCTGATCTGATAGCGCTGCTTGGCGGCGCCCAGTTCCGCGCTGGGAATGACCCATTCCCAAACCCTGCCCTCGGCTGCGCGGAGCAGGTCTTCGGGCGGCGCGTGAGCCACTAGCGTGCCGCCTGAAATAAGCGCGATCTCGGTGGCGGTGGCTTCCACGTCGGACACGATGTGGGTCGAGAGGATCACGATGCGGTCGCCGGAAAGGTCCGAGAGCAGATTGCGGAAGCGCACGCGTTCCTCGGGATCGAGGCCCGCCGTCGGCTCATCCACGATGAGCAATTGCGGATCGTTCAGCAGGGCCTGCGCAATGCCGATGCGTTGCCGCATGCCGCCCGAATAACCACCCAGAGGCCGCTTGCGCACGTCGGCCAGGTTGACCAGTTGCAGCAACTCGTCGATGCGGCGGCGCGCGCTCGACGCATCCAGCCCCTTCACCGCGGCGAAGTATTCCAGAAATTCCACCGCGTTCAGGTTGGGATACACGCCGAAGTCCTGCGGCAGATAGCCGAGCACGGCCCGCACCGCGTCGGGCTCGCGCGTGAGATCGGCGCCGTTCCAGGTCACCGTGCCTTCGGTCGCGCGCGTGATAGTGGCAACGATATTCATCAGCGTGGTCTTGCCTGCGCCATTCGGCCCCAGCAGTCCCAGCACGCCCGGCCGCAGTTCCAGGCTGAAATTCCGCAGCGCCCATACCTTGCCTTTATAGAGCTTGCCGGCTTTGTCGATGATTAGTTGCAACGGGTTCCCCGCCCCTCTCACATGGCAGAAACGAGAAGCCGCCCGCCAGAGTTCCTTCGAATGTGGCACCGGCTGCTGCGCAACGCCCCGGGGCCGGCACGCGACCGTTGGGTTCTTCAACGATCCAGGTAGTACGCCGCGCAGGTACCAGTACCAAATTAGTGCTTGCGTCAGAGCCAAATGGCGTTAAAATTCCATAAGGATATTAAGATCTTTATCCCTGGATATGGCTTTGCCGGCCCGGCTCGAATCTGTTCCGGAACGGCGTGCCGTAGTTTCAGTCAGTCGGAGGATGACGATGATACGCAGATTTACGTGGTGCGTTTTACTTTCCCTGGCGCTTACCGGCAGCGCTTTCGCGGGCTTCCTGAATGGAGGCTTCGAGAGCGGCGACTTCACGGGTTGGACGCAAGGCGCCGGATACTGGTATGGCGGCATGAACAATCTGGATCCGGTGAACTACTTGCCGGGAGGCCAGTTCTACGACATGTCGGCCAACGCGAGCGCGGTGGTGGGCCCGGGCCTGGACCCTAACACCGACAACAACCTCAACATGGTTTACGCCGACAGTTATGCGGCGCGGGTCAACGACTCTTACAACGACTACAGCGTCTCGGTAATCAGCCAGACGGTCGCCAATTACACCGATCCGAGTATCTATTTCGCGTGGGCGGCGGTGCTGCAATCTTCGCACGGTCCCACCGATTCGGACAACTTCGGCCTAAGCTTGATCGACGATACTACCGGCGCGACGCTGTATTCGGTCTACTACAATTCGGCGAACACGCCGCCGGGCTTGTTCACGCAGTCTTCGAGCGATTGGTTTTACACGGCGTGGCAAGTGCAGCAACTGGATGTGTCGGCGATGGTCGGCGATACGTTCACTTTAACCTTGTTGGCGTCGGATTGCCCCTACGGCGGTCATGCGGGATACGTCTACCTGGATGGGTTTGGCGCGGCCCCGCCGCCGCCCGGAGGCGCACCCGAGCCGGCCACCATGGCCCTGATCGGGCTGGGGTTGAGTGCGCTGGCGGCGATCCGCTTTAGGAAGCGCTAGAGCTTGAGTATCGGAGGAGAAAGGGCGCCCAGATCCCACGATTGGCGGTGTCCCTTTCAGGCCCGGACCTGAAAGGGAGAACTGTCTTCGACGCGGACTTGGACGCCTTCTTTCTTGTAAGGTCAACTCGCGTCTCCGGGCTGAGATTCCGGTAGTGGATCAATTTGCGTAGCACCGGCTTGGAGGGCGGCCAATCTTGGCCGCAGCCGCCTTTCAGGCGGCCAAGCCGGCTAAAAGCCGGCTGCGGGCAGAATGCCCGCCTCCAATTGCAAACTGA
>Ga0224557_1000612_pt1 | contig 38891 bp, 32 predicted proteins | sample 714S31014metaG_FD_180677 | JGI IMG/M metagenome (GOLD analysis project Ga0224557, IMG submission 180677) | Peat soil microbial communities from Stordalen Mire, Sweden - 717 S3 10-14 | ecosystem: Environmental > Terrestrial > Soil > Wetlands > Peat | place: Sweden: Norrbotten County, Stordalen...
TTGAGTGCGCAACGAGCAGCGGCGGCAGCACAGAAAAAAGCGAAGGACGAGGCGGATCGCGCGGTGTACCTCGAAGGCCTGGCGAAGCGCAAGAAGGCGGTCTGGAAGCAGGTAGAGGCGTATATCCAGCAGCGGCAGCCGAAGGAATACGAGCAGGCCGTGATTCTGTTAGTGGATCTGCATGACTTGGCTGTTCGCCAGAGGGATGAAACGGGGTTCCAGTTGACGGTGGAGGAGCTTCGCAAAACACATGCCGCCAAGAGCGCCTTCCTACGACGGCTTGCAAAGGCAAACCTGTAGAGGAAGGCCGCAAATCATCTGTGTCCGAGAAACACCTGCGCAAAATGCGAAAACAAAAGGTTTACTCTCGGCTAATTCAAACTTGCACCCGAAACACTCAAGATTATATGTGCGATTCATAAGCTGCGGTAGCTGGGCTAGTTTTCGAAGCCTTCGAAGGCGTCTTGAACGATTGCCTCAATAGAGGCCACTTCGTCGTCCGTTAGCTTCTCAAATTCGCGTTCGCGGCGCTTGCGGCCTAGCTTACCTTCATTCAGACGAATGAACCTGATGAGATTTTCCGCCATTTTGCACCCATGAATGCAAGGCAAACCTTGCGCATCTTATTGATTCTTTATTAGCGTCCCCGACGGGATTTGAAGCCGTGTTTTCGCCGTGAAAGCGCCCACCCGGACCCTATCAGGTGAAGCCTAGCCTAGCTGGCCCCGATCAGAAATAAAAGCCTGTGGGGAACCTATACACTTCGCAGCAGATCGCAGTTGATTCATTCATCCTCAGTGCTATCCGGCGATTTGCTTTTGAACCAGACCAAATCCTGGCGAAACGTTAGAATACGAGTGCAGAAATATCAGCCCGCCGGTGAGGACGACTACGCGTGACTATGCAAATCAACGCTGGCGACAGGATCGGCGGTCTGCCGATACTTGAAGTCCGCGATCTGCGACGGAGTTTTCCACTCGGATTTCATTCCATGACCTTGGAGAGGGCTGGATACTCAGGGTATCGCGCGAAGAAGCTCATCCGTGCACTTCTGATCGTCGGATACCTTGAGGCAAGTACTGACGGTCATCTGAGATTGACCCCGGCAGGCAGGACGTTCAGCCGCGGTTCGGCAGCAAAGCGTGTCCGATGGGAAACTGCTGATACGGCACTCAAGGAATTCATGGAACGTGTGGAACTAGCGAACCGCAACCAGGGATTCCTGATGACGATCACGGCTGCGGTGGTCTTCGGCAGTTACCTGCGTGGCGGCGAGCGCATCGGTGATCTGGATCTTGCCATCGAACTGGAGCCTAAGATGACACCAAAAGATTCCATCGCATTTCACCGGATGTACGCGGATCACTTCGAAAAGTCAGGTCGGGCTTACCGCTACGTAGGCTGCGAATACGACTGGGCACAGCGAGAGGTTCTTCTCTTTCTCAAAAACCGGAAGAGAACGCTGAGCATCCACACAATGAGGGATTTTGTCGCAATGGATAAGACCCCGGGTTTTTCTTACAAGATTCTTCTTGGTGATCCTGAGCGGATCAGCGCCAAGTTGCGAGCCCACGATGATAACGACAGGCCAACTCCTTGAACCCCGCTCCGTTAGCATGGGAATATCCGTCTTGCGAAGGAGCATACGTCATCGCCCGCCGCCGCGACCCACAAGAGAGCATGATCGAGTCGGCTCTGCAGCCCGGCCACTTTATTGCATGGAATCAGGAGAATGCATTCGTGGCAGATTTGGAGAGCACTGAGCGCGGGATCGCGGCTATGGTGGCCAACGCTCCTCAGCGGGCAACCAGTCTGTATGAGACCTTCATCGCCGCTTGTTTCTTGAAAGCCGACCAAATTGACTCGGAATGGGAGTTCGGCCGCTTTATTGCAGAGCTTGCCTGCGGATGGATAGGGGCGCGCCAGGCAGCAGAGGCAGGTGCCGAATCGACAGTAAGAACCCTTCTCTCGTGGATGGATCGTGACGACTATGGTTTCTTCAACGATCTGGGCTCCGATGCATCTAAGGTTCTGAACGGGCCAGGCTTGGCGGCCTTCGAGAAAGAGGTGCGCGGCAGATTTGAGGAAGATTGCCGAAGACAAAAGGATCAATCGGGCGGCGACCCTCGAAATCGCTGGGGGCAGATTCTCATGTCAATCTATGTGCAGAAGCACAGCGTCGATGAATATCTAGCCGTTGCCGAACAGGCGGGGCTTACGCCCTTCGATTGCGCGACCGTCGCTTCGATGTTTGAGGCCAGGCGCAAGCTCGGCGATGCTCTGAGGTGGATCGAGCGCGGCATCGCGTTAGAAGCCCAGCATCCCCTCGGAAGGAACGCCGAGTGCAATCTCGTCGGCAGACGGCGCGCTTTGCTGAAGAAGCTCGGGCGCGGGCAGGAAGCGCTGGAATCCGCCTGGGCGGAGTTTGTGAAGCGCCCCGGTGCGTTTGCCTACGATGAGCTCATGGGCTACGTTCCGAAGCGGGATCGGACCGGTTGGCATGAAAAAGCGATGAAGGCTGGCGGGCGGGGCGATTTGGCCTCGCTCATCGATCTGTTGGTGAAGGTGAAGGAGGCCGGACGGTTAGCGGACCGCCTGGAGGGCGCAAACGATCGCGAACTGGAACAGCTGAGTCACTACACGACGGAGCCGGCGGCCAAGGCCCTTGCTCAATCGCATCCAGCCGTGGCAGCAAGGGTTTTTCGCGCGCTCTGTATGCGTACTCTGAAGGCTGCAAAGAGCAAGTATTACGATGCGGCGCTGGCGCACCTCAAAGAAGCTCGCAAGTGCTACTTGGCTGCAGGCCTTGAGCAAAAGTGGGAAGGCCTCTCGCTTGAGATCCGCCGGGATCATTTCCGGAAATCCAGTTTTATGCCGGGCTTCAACGCAGTCATCTCAGGGGAGAGCGCCCCCAGGGATGCATCTTTTCTCGATAGAGCGCGCAGGCGGTGGGCGGCCAAGACGACAGTGTGAAAGCACATTGCCGGATCCCAAAGATCCGGCCGCGTCAGAACCTGTGCCATGTGAGACGGCCCGTGGCTTACAGCCTTAGAAGAAGTCAGAGAACTCTTGACCTTATATCAGTAGTGCGCACCAGAACAGAGTTGTCTGGTTCCAACTCTCCGTCAAGATATTTGCGGCGAGTGGTCGCCTCAATCGCCTTACGATTTTCTCGGAACACGTCAAGCTTGTTCCTGTGGTCACCATGGAAATGATCGTCGAGCGCCTCTCGGCTGATGACGCATCGCACCCGCCGTTTCCCATCTTGCCCGAAGTAGACAACCGCATCTCGGCTTGAAATATACCGCTCTTGTGGAGCAAAGAACGTCAATTCACGGTGGCGTCCGCTGTCCAGAGATTGGCGCACGCTCCTCTCTATGAATTGAGCGAAGGGCTTGATGTCCGTTTCGATACTGGCCGAATCTAGAGCATGGAGATAGTCGTCCCGGTCTTCGACGCGGATCACAGTCCATGGAAAACCACCCGAGGCCAGCATGACATTCATCAGGAAACGGGCCATCCTCCCATTGCCGTCCGGATAGGGATGGATATAGCCGAACATCCAGTGCCCAAGGACTGCGCGGACGGATGGTTCTTTTTCCGATTCGAGCAGGTCGAAGAGGGCTGGCATCGCATCTCGAACCGCCTCCCAGCGGGGAGGTACGTAGCGTGATGTTCGAAGATAGACGGGCATGTTCCTGTATCCGGCCAGAGCCCCCGCCGCAATTAGACCTGCCCTGACACACGGCTGGAACATCTCGCGATACCACTCCTTGTGCCCCTCGCGTACAAGGTCAGCGGCGTCGCCTCCCGCGATTACGTTTCCGACCGCACCCTTGACTGCCTGGAATGCCTGCCAGTATCCGCGCGCCGCTAATGCGTCGCTGCTCCTTCGGTCTTCTTCATCGTGATCGGGGTCCCAGTCACCTTGCCGTACCTTTTCGATCAGGTCCAGAGTGACCGTATATCCCTCGATCGACAAAGAGTGGTAAGCATCGCTCCTGTAGATTTCATCAACGGATTGAAGATAGGCATCTCTGTCCTCCGGAAGTCCAAGAGGTTTGGGAAACACTGCAACCACGTCCTCTCGCATCATTTTCCACAGCATTTGCATGCGGCCCACGACAGGTGCCACCGCGGCTTGCGGCATTGCGAGGATCTTTTGCGCTTCGAGGGGATCTTTCTCTCGCACACCGTAGCCCGCACTCTTCATTGCGCCGATGATTTCATCTGCCTGCTCGTTACGGCCTATCTTGCGTAGCGCCCCAGCAAGATAGCCAGCCTTTGCCGAGTGTCCTCCATTCAACAGAAGTCGCAGCAGTTCCGAAACATCTCTGAGACTTGCGAGCACCACCTGCGATTCGACCGGATTGCGAGCAAAGAATGATTCCGTCACGCCAATAAGCGACGCAGGTGGCGAGAACAGTCGCAAGCCATCCCGGGTAACGAAGGCCTCCAGTGGCGGCATCTCGTTTTCCTTTAGATCGTAGAGAGATGTTCCGTAGCGAAGCTCGATAGTATGGTTCGTTCCCCTCGGGCTGCACACAACCACCTGATTCGGGATGATGGTTCTCTCGCCATGGAGCCACAGCGACTGTTCCGCCGACAGATGCCACTCATCCCCGAAACGGTCACCGCAGTAGCGGGCGCAAAATTCCCAGAAGGATGCATACCAAGGTGTACTGTCGCCAGTGCGCGTCTGCGGGCTCGCGGAAACCAGCCACCCTTTCATCACTTCCTGCAGGAAGCCGTTTCCAACCAGTCGCTCACGGTGGACACGACTGAGATCGGCGGAGCTAAACACGCGGCGTCCGCCGTGCTGAAGTTTCTTAAGCACAGCGAGAGATTCAGCGAGTTTCTGGTTCGGGGTTGCCATGAGCGGCAGGGCTCCTTCGAGCCATTGCAAGCGTTTTACGCTGCATGAATACAAGCATATTATGCTGCTCTAAAACAAGCAAATGACGCTGTGCAAGCACAAGCAGGCCCTGTCCTGCCATTCGGCAATCTGCTGTTCTCTAGCAAGGTGAATCCTCTCAATGTTCGTGCGTAAAGCTTTACCGGGCGACGCCGTCCAATGAAATAGCACGCCAGACGGCCCTACAGGAGGCGCGGAAGGCTGAAATTTGACGGACTCACTTTCGCCACTGCCACCTCGCCAGCACCTCTTCGACCCGGTCGGCGATTTGCTGGCGGGCTATAGCGCGGTCCACTCCATTTGCCAACAACCTGTCGTACGGGGTATGTTTGTGGCGAATTGCGGCTATGACCGCTAAAGTCAAGGCATTTTCCGCAAGATTCCTGCCAGCCTCGGTCCGCCCAACCCGGCCGCTTCCCCTTTGAGCGGCGTGTTCTGCGATGACCGCGACCTCGCTTGCCGGACACCCGGGGAACAGAGTTGCAATCTTCTGGGTCATTTGCGCGGCAAATTCAACATCCTGTTTTCGTCGCCGCGCGGCTCCGTGTGCCCGCGCCACGGCACGTTCGTCGGCATCCTCCAGGCATTCTCGCTCAGCCTGCTCGAGCCCTGCCGTTTCCACAAGGACACCCTGCCTCTCGTAACGCCCCCGTGATCGGCTGAAGCGGACGACCACGGCCACTCGTCCACTGTACTTAGTGGCGCGCCTCGTCAACGCCGTGTCACCCGATGGAAGAAACTCGAGATCGTCAAGACGCGCGCATCGAAGGCAGAGCGGCTGCTCCAGTTCCATCGAGAGAAGTGAACCCTGTTCAATCTCCGCTCCGCACTCCGAACATTGGGCCTCGCGCAGGTTCTGGAATACGACGGGCTTCGGAGACTGGTTGAGCTTCTCTTGAAGACGCTGCTGCTTCTTTTCCGAGAGTGCCGGCGATACATAGTGCGTGCGGTAGCTCTTCTCAATGCCCGGATCGCCACTTTTGGAGAATTGCAAGGCCATGGTCCCGCTCCGTGTGTGGCGCACATATCCGGTTTCGCTGGGCTTGAGACCCTTCTCCCCAGCCCAGCGGCGAAAGATCGCCATGGATGAAGAAATCTTGCTGAGATTCGCTTGAATCACCCGCTCCAGGAAGTCGACGCGCCCTCTTCGCCAATCGTCAACGTGCGGGGTAGCCAACAGGCCCATTCCACAGAGGACGTCGATTGCGCTTACATACTTTTGACGGGACAGAGCTGCTTCCGCAGCACGACGAACCCGGCTTTCCAGCTTCGATTGATTCGGATGCATACCTCTTACCTGGCAAAGGGTTCCAGGATCACTCTGAAGCGGATAGCGCACGCGAAAGTTGTGCGATGCGCTTCAAACTTGGTGAGGCCTGTTCAACCCAAGATAAACGATGCCGGCCAGATGGCATTCCTTGATCCGGGAATTACTGAGATTGGCTCTGGCTCCCGGTGGGCTCTTGCGCGCGCAAACGGCGGTCGGAGTCTTTTGCTTGCCAGAAATATCAGATTTGGCAGGCGACAGGTTGCCGCCAGTGCAAAGCGATAATCTCCAACTGAAAAGGAGCGAGAATCCATTTGCACCGCCTCTGCGGCGCAGGAGGATTTTATGCAACGAGGAAGCATCATCAAATGTGAGCGCAAGCATGGCCCCGCCGTTTGGCAGTTTCGATGGTCAGAATCCGGACCCGATGGACAGCGTGTCTATCGAAAGCGCGTGGTCGGAACAGTGGAGGATTATGCGAACTCTGAAGCAGTTCGTGAGTCTGTCAAGGCTTTGATCACCCGGTCCAGGCCTGCTGATAGACAGATGAAGCCACTGACCATGACGGTTGGAGAATTGTGTCGGCATTTCGAGCAACGAGAATTGGCACAAGAGGATACTTGGCGCAGCTACTCGACGCGAAGGAACTATCACTTCCTGTTGAAGCGCTGGATCATCCCTCGTTGGGGAAGTCATGAACTCAGCCAGGTACGCACGATTGAAGTGGAGTCGTGGCTGCGCAGCCTGACGAGAGCGAGAAGCACGTGCGCCAAGATCCGGAACTTGATGTCCGTTCTCTTTAACCACGCGTGGCGGTATGAGCTGTTCGACCGCAATCCCATCACACTGGTTCGCCAGAGCGCCAAAAGACGAGCCGCTCCCAATGTGCTCATCCCCGCCGAAATCAAGCTGCTTCTGGACAATCTTGCTCTTCGAGAGCGGACCCTGGTTTTGCTGGCGGCCTCAACCGGATTGCGCCAAAGTGAGTTGTTTGCGCTTAAGTGGGGTGACATCGACTTTTCCGAAGGCACTATGAACGTGACGCGTTCGATAGCCTACGGAATAGTTGGTCGATGCAAAACCGAAGCATCGCAAAAGCCGGTGCCGGTCCATCCGATTCTCGCCGCGGCTCTGATTCACTGGAGAGACCACTGCAAATATCGCGAGCCCGATGACTGGGTTTTTGCCAACGAGCACCATCGCGGACGCCATCCGTATTGGGGGCAAGCAATCCTTCGAAGAATTATCCGGCCCATCGCAGAGAGAATTGGGATTCGGAAACGAATTGGCTGGCACACATTTCGCCACACCTATTCGACGCTGCTCAGGAGTGTTGGAACGGAATTCAAAGTCATGCAGGAACTTCTGCGGCATTCGTCGCTGCGTTCCACCATCGACATCTACACCCAGGCGGTCACGCCGGCTAAGCACGTGGCACAAGCCGCCGTCTTAACGCTGATCTTTCCGGTCGAATCGAGTTGCGAGACTAGTCGGCGGAGCAGTTCAAGACTGAATCGGAGGAATGTCTCATAGGTGCCTCGACACACTTGCTATAAAGGGTGCAAGAAGGGCACAGAATCGTGTCCATATTGCACCCACGAATGCAAGGCGAAACTTTGCGTATCTTCTTGATTCTTTATTTGGCGTCCCCGACGGGATTTGAACCCGTGTTATCGCCGTGAAAGGGCGGTGTCCTAGGCCGGACTAGACGACGGGGACGCTCTGGGAGGGCTGGAATCGGCAGGAATTGGCCGCACGCGCCCTTGTAAAGGCTACCAACTTGGGCAGGGTGTGTCAAAGCCGTCACTCCTCGGAGAGCAGCGGTCAGCGGTCAAGGGGCTGTGAGCTGTGAGCTCGGAGCCGGGAAGTCAGAAGGTGATTGCGATATCCTCGTAGGGGATCGAGAATCGGATGCCGTCTGCGGGTCTGCAGTCGCGCCGCCTGACGGTAGGCCGGTAAACGAGTCTGAAACTGGACCGCCGACAGCGTTCGGGGCGTATTTTTGCGTCTTGGACATGGTTTGAGGAGTCAGATAAAGCAGACGTTCACAAGAGAAACAGGTTCGACGGCCGGGCCGCGGAGCACTGACGGGCAATGCGGAACGGACCGGCGAGTGTTTCCGTAAAAAGTACTGAATACCAGAAAAAAGCCCAGACCCCGCAGACCGCTGGACCTTTTTTTGAGCGCGACTGCCTAACCTGCGGACCTGAAGCCGGAGATCCCGGCGCCACATTGGAACGCCGGGCCGATGTTGCCCGGAAAGAGGAACACGACAAGTGAAAGAGAGCGCTTTGAGAAACACGATCGTGGGTGGCCTGCTGTTGATGGGGCTGGTGGCAACGGGTTGCCAGAAGAAAGACGCGGCCCCGGCCGGAGCCGGAATGCAAGGCCTGCCGGTACAAACAGTGGCTGTCACGCTTCAGCCGGTGGCCCAGACCAGCGAGTTTGTGGCGACCATCAAGTCACGACGCTCGGCAACCATGGTGCCCCAAGTGAGCGGTCAGCTGACCCAGATCCTGGTTCGGTCAGGCGACCATGTGAAAGCGGGACAGCCGATGATGCTAATCGATCCGCGCCAGCAACAGGCCACGGTCGGCCAAATGAAGGCAACGGAGCGGCAAAAGAAGGCGCTCTACGACTTCAATACGGTGGAACTGGGGCGGCAGCAGAAGCTGTTTGATGCCGGGGTAACCAGCCACGACGCCTTCGACACGGAGCAGCAGGCGTTCCAGAATGCCAAGGCGGATTACGAGTCGGCTGTGGAATCGCGCAAGACGCAGGAGCAGTTGCTGGATTACTACACCATCAAGGCGCCATTCGACGGAATCGTTGGAGATGTTCCAGTGCATGTCGGCGACTATGTTTCTCCCGGCAGTGCGACTACCGCCATGCTGACCACGGTGGATGAGGGCAAGGACCTGGAAGCCTACATCTACATTCCCACCGAGCGCTCCAGCGAGGTGAGGATGGGGCAGGAAGTGGATCTGACGGACAACAGCGGCAATGTGCTGGAGAAGACGGCCGTAAGTTTCATTTCACCGGAGGTGGATCCCACGCTGCAAGGAATCCTGGTGAAGGCTCCGGTGCATTCGGGAGCGGAGATTCTGCGCACCGCGCAGTTGGTGAAGGCGCGGGTGGTGTGGAGCACCAAGCCGATGGCCGTGGTTCCGGTGCTGGCGGTAACGCGGCAGGGCGGGCTGCCATTCGTCTATGTGATGCAACAGCAGAACGGGCACTTCGCCGCAGTCCAAAAGGCAGTCACGCTGGGCGACACGGTGGGCAACCAGTATTCCATCTCGTCGGGATTGAGCGCGGGAGACAAAGTGATCGTCTCGGGAACGCAGTTCCTGGTGAATGGAATGCCGGTCATACCAATCGGCGGCTGAGCCTTCGTCTCATCCTTCCACAAGAATGTGCGACGAGTCTGGGCGCATCAAATGAGTTCGTTCTTGATCTGGTAATCGGTTCGGGGTTTCAAAGGAAGGCATACCTTGTTTGTCGACTTTTTCATTCATAGGCCGGTATTTGCGACTGTTTGCGCACTCTTGATCATCCTGGGCGGAGCGGTGTGCATCCCCAATCTCCCGGTGGCCATGTATCCGACTCTGTCGCCGCCCGTGGTGAGCGTGACGACGAACTACGTGGGAGCCGACGCGGGAACGGTGGAGAAGGCAGTCACCATTCCTCTGGAAGAAGCCATCAACGGCGTCGAGGGAATGCGCTACATCAGCTCTTCGAGCACGAACAGCGGAACCAGCCAGATTTCGACGACCTTCAACACCGGATACAACCTGGACATCGCTGCAGTTGACGTGCAGAACCGAGTGGCCAGCGTGCAGGGCAGGCTTCCCGCGGCAGTGAATGCGACTGGCATCACCATCGCCAAGTCGAACTTCAATTTTGTGTTCGGCGCCGGTTTCTGGGTGCTTGACGGGCGCTATTCCAGCGAATTCATCTCGAACTACCTCGATGTCTACGTCAAGGACGCGTTGAAGCGCGTGCCCGGCGTGGGCGACGTAATGATTTTTGGAGAGCGCAAGTACGCCATGCGCGTGTGGCTCGACCCGGTGCGCCTGGCCGGGCGGGGGCTTACGGCTACCGACGTGGTGAACGCGCTCGTAGAGCAGAACGTTGAGATTCCCGCCGGGCAACTCGGCCAGCCGCCATCTGACGCAAAACAGGCTTTCCAGATTCCGGTGCGCGTAGTGGGCCGGCTCAGCAGCCCTGAAGAATTCAACAACATTATTGTGAAGGATTCAGCCAACGGGCTGGTACTGCTGAGCGATGTGGGCCACGCGGCGGTGGGCGCGGAAGATTACAGTTCGATGCTGGAGTACCAGGGGCATGAGGCTCTGGGCATTGGCGTGGAACAGCTGTCGAATGCCAACGCGCTCGAAGTGGACAAGGCGGCCAAGGCCACACTCGCGGAGCTGGCCAAGAGCTTTCCTCCGGGATTGCAGTATGCCATTGCCTTCGACCAGACCACGGTGGTGGGCGACTCCATCCGCGAAGTGATGATCACGCTGGCGATGGCGGTCGCGATCGTCATCGCGGTGATCTTCCTTTTCCTGCTTGACTGGCGTGCGACGATTATTCCCGCCGTGACCATTCCGGTGTCGCTGATCGGCACCATGATGTTCATCAAGCTCTTTGGGTTTTCAATCAACTCGCTCACCCTCTTCGGCATTACGCTGGCCACGGGTCTGGTGGTCGATGACGCCATTGTGGTGATTGAGAATGTGCAGCGGCACATTGCCATGGAACACTCCGACCCGCATGAGGCCACGTCGAGAGCCATGAGCGAGGTGACCAGCGCCGTTATCGCCACGTCGCTGGTGCTGATTGCCGTGTTTGTGCCGGTTTCCTTCTTCCCCGGAACCACCGGCATTCTTTATCGGCAGTTTTCTCTCACCATCGCGTTTTCGATTGCCATTTCGGCATTCAACGCGCTCACTCTCTCGCCGGCGCTTTCGGCCATGTTCCTTCGTGGAGAAGAGGAACGGCCCCGCCAGCTTGACTTCTTGCACATCCGGCCGGTGTCGCGCGCTTTTGCAGCTTTCATTCATGGAGCGGATGCCGCTGTAACCTGGCTGGCCAGGACCTACGCGAAGCTGATTCATGTGGCGCTCCGTTTACGGTACCTGCTCCTGATTGTCTTTTTTGCGGGACTGGGCGCGACGGCATGGATCTATCAGCATGTGCCCACCGGATTCATTCCCCAGGAAGATCAGGGCACCTTGATGGTCATCATCCAGGCGCCTCCAGGTTCATCGCTAACTTATACGAAGTCGCTTGCAGAGCGCGCCGAGTACATCATCGGGCAGGACCCGGATGTGAACGGAGCCTTCGCCATTATCGGCTTCAGTTTTGCCGGGAGTGCCTCAAACACTGGAATGATGTTTGTTAAACTTCTGCCCGCGGATCAAAGGCGAGCCAAAGGCCACGGCGCGGCCGACATCCTTGCCGAACTTGGACCCAAGCTGCAGATGTTGATGTTTGCTCCCAACGGCGGACTGGTGGCCATGTTCCAACCGCCGGCGGTGCAGGGCGTGGGAAGCTTTGGCGGATTCCAGTTCATGCTGCAGGACAAGGGCGGCAACACGCTGGGCGACCTGGACCGCGTGGCGCACATGATTGTGGGCGCGAGTCGCACGCGCAAAGACCTGACCGGGTTGCTGACTCAGTTCTCCGCCAACGATCCGCAGGAACTGGTGACGATTGACCGCGAAAAAGCCAAGACCATGGGAATTCCGCTTTCACAGATCACCAATACTCTCAGCGTGTTCATGGGCTCGGAATACATCAACGACTTTGACTACAACAACCGCACCTATCGCGTGTTTGTCCAGGCCGATCAGCCGTTCCGCATGACGGCAGGCGAGTTGCACAGTTACTACGTGCGCTCGGATTCCGGCGAGATGGTTCCGCTGGACAATCTGGTAACGGTCCAGGGTAGCTCAGGGCCGCCGGTCATTTCGCACTACAATCTCTTCCGCTCAGTTGAGATTGATGGCTCGCCCGCACCTGGCTACAGTTCGGGCGAGGGGCTTACGGCCATGGATTCGCTCGCCAAGCCTCTCATGATGCCGGGAATGACCTACCAGTGGACCGGTTTGACGCTGGACGAAATCGAATCGAGCGGCAAGACGATGATCATCTTCGGCCTGGGACTCCTGGTGGTGTATCTGACTCTTTCAGCCCAGTACGAGAGCTTTGCGCTACCGTTCATCATCCTTCTGGCGGTGCCGATGGCCATTCTGGGAGCGCTTGGTCTTGTATCGCTGCGCGGGCTTTCAAACGACGTCTATTGCCAGATCGGTCTGGTCATGCTGATCGGCCTGTCGGCAAAGAACTCCATTCTGATTGTTGAGTTTGCCGAGCAGATGCGCCGCAAGGGGCGGTCCATTGCAGAAGCCGCCATTGAAGCGGCCGAGTTGCGACTGCGGCCGATTCTTATGACCTCATTCGCGTTCATTCTTGGCGTTCTGCCGCTGGTGTTCGCCACCGGAGCCGGAGCCCTGGGACGCCGTTCGGTAGGAACGACCATCGTGGGCGGCATGTTGCTGTCCACCGTGCTGAACCTGGTATTCATTCCAGTGCTGTACGTGATTTTGAGCGGACTGCTGAGACGCGACAGCCATGTTGAAGAGCAGGCTTAGCCCCTGTTATTGCTGGTCGCGATGGGCGATGATGTAATCCTTGATCCTTGCGTAGACCTCAGACGTGACGATGCCGTTTTCGAGCAGATCAGCTTTGGAGCGGTACGGCCTGAAATGCACAATGCGCCCGGCCCAGCTGGGCGTCATGCCGGGAACCTTGAGGAGCGCATTCAGACTGGCGTGATTGATATCGACGCGGTCTTCGGGTGGGGGGGCTTTCTCCGATGTTGCGGGCACGCCGCGCGTATCGCGGTCCTGATTCTGGGCCGGGATTGGCCCGCAGGCGCCCAGCAGCAGCAACGCAAGTGCGGCCGATCGGATCATTCCGTGCACGGCTCCATTCTCTGACGCAGGTCGGCCTGGTGGCAAACCGGCGGGCAGGCGCTCGAACAAGTTTTCTGTTCAGGCAAACGCTGAGGCCGTTTCTGCAACAATACAACTATGGCAATTCCCCCGATTGCTCCCGTCCGTGACGGTTCGACAGGCTCGCGGATCTTTAACAAGACACAGCTTGGTTTCCTGATCCCGTTGCTTGCTGTGCTCGCCATGTGCATTGCGCTTTCGATTGCAACGCACGGCTCGATGGCACACCTCCCGTTTCTGAGCGAAAAGTCGGTCGTTCCCGGTACCGAAACCGTCAAGCAGCCGCTTGTGGACTTGCTACCCTGGCAGACAGCCCAGGCTCTTCGGCCGCTCGCAGTCAGCGCAGAAGAGGTGGAGTATGCGCGCGAGGCCGAGAGGCTTGCCGATCACGAGGTCGATCAGGCATTTGCTGCTGCTTTGCGGCAGGCTGGTCTTGCCACCGCTCACCGAACCCTCAGCGGAGATGCCCTGGCTCTCTCGCAGAAGGTCGCCCAACTCCAGCAACTTGTGAAGCAGGACCAGGCGCAGGTGGAAAGCCTGTCGCCCAAGCCACCGGCCGCGGGCGCGGCGAAGAATGACACCGCGCCCGACGATGATCTTGAAGTGGCGAAAGCACAACTTGGATTGGATTCAGACGAACTTGCCGACGCCCAGCAAGACCTGCAGCGCGCCTCAGGCGACCAGAGCGCCCAGATTCAAGCCGAGCTGGCAGCGCACGAAGCGTCGATGAAAAAATACGACACCGAAACTCAGGGCGATGCGCAGGTGGCCGTGATCTCGGTGGGGCGATACCGAACGATGGCTGCGCTGATCAAGGCCTGGTTTGATCAGCGTCAACGCTCCGGCCTGATCCAACAGGCAATTGCAGACGCACAGAGCGGCGCTCGCACGCTAACCTCGGAACACAATGCTCTTGAAGCATCGGCAAACGCAAAGTCATCTGGCGGAAGCGGGACGGCGGGGCAAACGCCAGATCAAGCGCCCAATCAAACCGCCCGGCTTGCCTATCTGAAAAACCGAAGCAAGGAACGGCAGATTCTGAGTATCGACGACGATCGAATTCAGACAGAGCAACAGCTCGCCAAGGTCTACGGTCAATGGGGCGCGCAGGTGGAACGGCAACACGGCATTATCCAGCACCTGATTCTCGGTTCATTTACATGGATCGTCTTCATCCTGATTGCCGTGGTGCTCTGCGATGCTCTGGCGCAACGCCTGATGTCCAATCCTAAAATGGACCGAAGGCAGATGGAGACGCTGCGCACCATTGTGCGGCTGGGTGTGCAGGTGCTGGGCGGTGTTCTTATCCTGCTGGTCATCTTCGGTACGCCTCAGCAAACTCCAACCATCCTGGGCCTGGCCACCGCTGCACTCACCATCGCGCTGCAAGACTATATTCTGGCGTTTTTCGGCTGGTTCATCCTGATGGGGAAAAACGGCCTTCGCATCGGAGACTGGGTGGAGATTAATGGCGTAGGCGGCGAAGCCATTGAGATTGGCCTGCTGAGCACAACGCTTCTTGAAACGGGCGGCCTGGCCGGCCAGGGTTATCCGACCGGCCGTCGCATCTCGTTCCTGAACAGCTTCGCCATCAAAGGCCAGTACTTCAACTTCTCCACGGCTGGCCAGTGGATGTGGGACGACATCACAATAAGCGTACCCGCGGATGAGAACGTAAGTGAACTGGTCGACAAGATTCACGAGGCGGCTCAAAAGGAAACAGAAGCAGACTCCCGCCTTGCGGAAAGCGAATGGAAACGCGGGACACACGGCGACAGCCTGAGCCGCTTCAGTGCCGCTCCCATGGTGAGTCTGCGCCCGACAGGTAGCGGAACCGACGTGCAAATACGCTTCATCACGCGCGCTTCAGAGCGATTCGACGTGCGAAACCGTCTGTACGGCCATGCAATTGATCTGCTGCAGAAAAAGAGTACCCCCGCCCCTGCCGCATGACGAAAGCTGGAGTGCGCGCTGAAGCTTTGCTTCGCCGCCGCAAGGTTGCGGTTGACACCCAAGGGGCATTGCCTTTAGCTTTGTAACAGATGCAGAGCGCCCGCCATCATGGTCACCACCATCATCATGGGACCCCCATGCCGGCGGACTGCTATGGCCCGAAGTAACAAGGCCAGAGAGATCTCAAAATAAGTACCAGCCCGCCGGCGACAGACGCCAGCGGGTTTTTTAGTGTCTTGAAGCACCAATCTGAGGAAAAGAGACAGGATGAAGATGGGCAGCGAAAACGCGGCAATCGATTTTGAAAAGATGGATGGGCTTGTACCCGGGATCGTGCAGGATGCGAATACCGGAGAAGTGCTGATGCTGGGTTTCTTGAATCCCGTCAGCTATGCCAAGACGCTGGAGAGCGGATTTGTAACCTTCTGGAGCCGAACGCGCCAGAAGCTCTGGATGAAAGGCGAGACGAGCGGTAATCGTCTGCGCGTGGTTTCAGCCGCGACCGACTGTGACAACGACACGCTGCTTTTCCGCGTGGTAGTTGAAGGCGACGGGCTGGTGTGCCACGAGGGCACGGTAAGCTGCTTTACCAAGGCGCTTGCACTCGACAAGGAAACGGAGGCCGCACGTGGCTAATAAACTGAGACTCGGCATTCCCAAAGGCAGCTTGCAGGACGCGACTATCGCATTGTTCAAGCGCGCGGGATGGAATATCTACGCGGACGGGCGTTCTTATTTTCCGTCGATCGACGACGGCGAAATTGAGTGCATGCTGATCCGCGCCCAGGAGATGGCGCGCTATGTTGACCACGGCGTGCTCGATGCGGGATTGACGGGCATTGACTGGGTCGTGGAGAGCGGACTCGATGTGGCCAGCGTGACCACGCTGACCTATGCCAAGCAGAGCCGCCGAAAGGTGCGCTGGGTTCTCGCCGTGCCCGAAGGCAGCGGCTTTGAGAAGGCCGAAGATCTGGAAGGCAAAATCATCGCAACCGAACTGGTGGAAGTGAGCAAGCGCTACTTCGCCTCAAAGGGCGTGAATGTCAAGGTGGAGTTCAGCTGGGGCGCAACCGAAGTGAAGCCGCCGATGCTGGCCGACGCCATTGTCGAGGTGACTGAGACGGGAAGCTCGCTGAAGGCCAATCATCTGAAGATCATCGACACAGTGATGGAGAGCGAGACGCACCTGATCGCAGGCAAGAAGGCAATGGCTGATCCTTGGAAGCGCGAGAAGCTGGAACAGATCGCCCTGATGCTGCGTGGGGCAATCGATGCGCAATCGCAGGTGGGGCTGATGCTGAACGTAAAGCGCTCTGACCTGGAAGCGGCGCTGGCGGTTTTGCCTGCGTTGAACTCGCCGACCATTTCGCAGTTGAGCAACTCGGAGTGGGTTGCAGTGAACACGATTGTGGATGAGCGTACGGCTCGCGACGTGATTCCTCGGCTTAAGGCCGCGCGGGCAACAGGCATTGTTGAGTATCCCCTGAACAAGGTCGTGCTGTAAGTATGGTGCGGGTGTAAGCCTTGTCACAGGTCTTTGCCCCGCCTTTATTGACCGAAGGACTGGTGCCACGCACGCAACCCGGATTCAAGGAATGAGGGATTGAAATGCCTTCAAAGGAATCGAGAAAAGAAGCCATCAGGCAGTACAAGGAACGGAAGCCGCTTCTCGGGGCGTATGCCATCCGCTGCACCGCCACTGCACGCGTCTGGGTTGGGGTTTCGCGGAATCTCGACGCCACAAAGAACGGGAGCTGGTTTACCCTGCGCAATGGATTGCACCGTGAAAGATCTCTACAGGATGAATGGAACGAGCAAGGCGAGTCGGCTTTTGAATATGAGATCCTCGTCGGAATCGATGAGGACATCCACCCTATGGAGGTGGACGACCTGCTCAAAGAACAAAAGAAGAACTGGCTTACTCAGTTGAGCGCACAACCTTTGCCCTGAACCAATGTTGCGCAAGCGCATTTTTGGAGAACGATATGGGCGTTAGCCCCTGAGGGAACGATGAAGCTGATCAGTACAAGAGGACGGGGCGCGGCACAGACGCATGAAGTCCTTGCCGCGCTGGAACGGCGCGGTGGGGCGGCACTGGACACTGTGCTGCCAACTGTCCGACGCATTGTGACCGATGTGCGCAGCCGAGGCGATCGTGCGCTGCTCAAGTACGCTGCGCAATTTGATGGTCTGGCAGGCGCTGATTGTGTGCGGGTGACCGAGCAGGAGATGGCCGCGGCGTGGAAGTCGGTTAGCCCGGAGTTGCGCGATGCTCTGTCGACGGCCGCGAAGCAGATTCGTACGTTTGCCAGGAAGCAGATGCCGGCTTCGTGGAGTTCGTCTCCGCTCCGGGGTTTGAGCACCGGCCAACTTGTGCGGCCGCTTGGGTCCGTGGGTTGCTACGTGCCAAGCGGCAGGCATCCGCTACCTTCAACGCTGCTGATGACGGCGATTCCCGCGCAGGTGGCGGGCGTCAAGCGCATTGTTGCCGTCTCTCCAAAGCCCGCGCTTGAAACGCTGGCCGCCGCGCATTTACTTGGCGTGAAAGAGTTCTACCGGCTGGGCGGCGCACACGCTGTGGCCGCGCTAGCCTACGGAACCCCAACCGTGCCGCGCGTAGACAAGATCGTGGGACCGGGCAACTTGTATGTCACGGCTGCAAAGCGGCTGGTGGCCTTCGATTGCGCCATCGACATGCTGGCAGGGCCGACGGAGATTGTGGTCACCAGTGAAAACGGCCATGCGCGGGATATCGCTTCAGACCTTGTGGCGCAGGCTGAGCACGATCCCGAAGCGTTGGCAATCTTCATCACCACACGCAGGGATCTCGCACAAGCAGTCATAGCGGAGGCAAAAGTCCGCAGCCGGGAAAATGCTGTGGCTCGCGAGGCGCTTGATCGAAATGGATTGGTGATTGTTGCGAGAAGTGTGGAAGAGGCGCGCGCGATCACTAACAAGCTTGCGCCGGAGCACCTGACCGTGGATGCGAGAACCGATTTGAAATGGATCGAGAACGCGGGATCGGTGTTCGTTGGGCGCTGGTCTGCGCAGCCAATGGGCGACTACATCTCCGGTCCCAATCACACGCTGCCGACAGGCGGCATGGCGCGTGTACGCGGCGGGTTGAGCGTGTATGACTTTGTGAAGCTGATCACCGTTCAAGAGTATTCAATCGAAGGAATTCGTGCGCTTGGCCCGAAGGCGGCACTGCTTGCAGTGGCGGAAGGGCTGGTTGGGCATGCGGAAGCGATTCGCGTGCGGCTCACACCTGCGGGGCGGCAGACGCGGCTTGCGTCGCAGAAGGTGAGAGCCAGGCGCCGGCAAAGGAGGTCTCGTGGCTGATGCTGTGAAGACGCAGAACCCCGCACCACGCGTGCGCGTGCAGGCGATGAAGGAGTATCACCCGCCGCTCGGTTGCCGCGATGCGCTGCGACTTGACTTCAACGAGAACACGCTCGCGTGCTCGCCGAAGGTGCGCGACGTGCTCGGACAGATCTCTGCCGGCGCGCTCACGCGCTATCCGGAGCGCGAACCGGTAGAAGCGATTGTGGCCGCGCACGTTGGCGTAAAGGCAGAGCAGTTGGCGCTGACCAACGGCGTGGACGAGGCAATTCACGTTTTGTTCGAGACGTTTCTTGAAGCGGGCGACGAGCTTTTGCTGCCTGTGCCGACGTACACGATGTACGAGGTGTATGCGTCGGCGACCGATGCGCGCATCGTTGCTGTTCAGGCTGCCGAAGATCTAGCGTTTCCATTCGAGCGGCTGCTGGCTGCGATTACGCCGCGCACCAAGATCATCGCTATCGCTAATCCCAACAGCCCGGCGGGTTCGGTGGCGACGCGGGAGCAACTGCTTGCGCTTGCCGAACGCGCGCCCCACGCTGTGCTGCTGGTAGATGAGGCCTACTACCACTTCCACGGCGAGACGTTGATGGACCTGGTGGGAACGGTACCCAACCTGGTGGTGGCGCGGACATTCTCAAAGGCCTACGGATTGGCCGGATTGCGGCTTGGCTTGCTCGCCGGTCCGGTGGAACTGATGCGATGGGTTCGGCGGGTGCTGTCGCCGTATAGCGTGAACTCGCTGGCGCTGGCTTGTCTGCCGCCCGCGCTCGATGACACGGAATATCTGGATTGGTACGTGGGCGAAGTGCTGACGGCCCGCGGCGAGTTCGAGGCCGTTCTTGATGTGGCCGGCGTGAGGCGCTGGCCAAGCCGCGCGAACTTTGTTCTGGTCGAAATTGGTGCCAAGCATGAAGAGTTCGTGCGGCTGATGCGCGATGCGGGCGTTCTGGTCCGCGACCGATCCAGCGATCCGGGATGCGACGGACTGGTGCGCATCACGATTGGAACGCGCGAGCAGATGAGACAGGCGATTCCCGCTCTGCATTCTTCGCTGGCCGTGATCAGAGGTGAAAGAGACAAGCAATGACGACAAAGAAGAAGACGCCGACTACTAAGGCTGGAGACAAAGGCTGCCGCACCGCTGTTGTGGTGCGCCACACTGCTGAAACCCGCATCGATCTTCAACTCACCATCGAAGGCAGCGGGCAGTACAAGGTCTCCACTGGCATTCGGTTTTTTGACCACATGCTTGAACTGTTCACACGTCATGGCGCCTTCAATCTTGAGCTCAAGTGCGACGGCGATCTCGATGTGGACCAGCATCACACCGTGGAGGACGTGGGGATTGCGCTGGGCGAGGCCTTCGATCGCGCTCTCGGTGACAAGCGCGGTATTCTTCGCGCCGGGTATTTTCTGATGCCAATGGACGAGACGCTCGCAATTGCCGCCGTAGACATGAGCGGGCGCGCGGCATTCGCTGTCGACACCAAGGTGCGGACGCGGCTGGTGGGCGACCTGCAGACCGAATTGGTTGCCGACTTCTTTGAGGGCTTTGCGCGTGGTGCGCGGGCCAATGTGCATGTGAAGACGATGTACGGCCGCTCAAATCATCACAAGATCGAGGCGATTTTCAAGGCGTTTGCCCGGGCGCTGCGAGTGGCCTGCTCGCGCGACAAGCAGTTGGGCGAGATGCTGCCGTCGACAAAGGGACTCCTTTAATGCGCGTATTAGTGATCGATTACAAGGCGGGTAATTTGACCAGCGTCCTGAAGGCGCTGCGGCACTTGGGCGCTGAGCCGATTGTGACGGATGACGATCTGTCTCTCGTCGAGCGGGCTGAGCGCATTGTGTTGCCGGGTGTAGGCCACTTTCAGGCGACCGAACGCCTGGATGCGACCGGGTTGACGGCCGCAATTCGCGCGGCGATTGCGCGGGGCGTTCCTTTTCTCGGCATTTGCGTCGGAATGCAGTGGCTCTATGCGGGATCGAGCGAGGCCCCGCAACAGCCGGGGCTTGGGCATTTCGCGGAGCCGTGTACGCGGTTTGCTGAAAGCTCAGAGAAGGTGCCGCACGTGGGCTGGAACTCGCTCGAAGTGAAGAATGGCTCGCGATTGCTTGCGGGCGTGGAGCCTGGCGAATACGTGTACTTCACGCATTCGTACAAGGGGCCGGTCACGGGCGATACAGCGGCAACGACCTCTTACATCGAGCCATTCGCCGCGGCAGTTGAGCGCGGGAATGTGATGGGCGTGCAATTTCATCCGGAAAAATCAGGCGCTACAGGGTTGAAGATTTTGAGCAATTTTCTGGAGATGCAGGCGAAGGAGGCCGAGTGATTACCAAGAGAATCATCGCGTGCCTCGATGTGCACGGCGGACGTGTTGTGAAGGGCGTGCAGTTTGTCGATCTGGTGGACGCGGGCGATCCCGCGACCCAGGCGGCGCGGCATGCGCGCGAAGGCGCGGACGAGATTGTGCTGCTGGATATTACGGCTACCCACGAGGGGCGGCAAACGCTGCTCGATACAGTGCGGCGGACCGCGCGCGAGCTCTTCGTCCCCTTCTGTGTGGGTGGAGGAATCCGTACTGCGGATGATGCAGCTCAGGTGTTTGAGGCCGGCGCCGACAAGGTAAGCGTGAACTCGGCAGCGCTCAAGGACCCGATGCTCATTGATGCTATCGGCCGCAGCTTCGGCGCACAGGCTGTGGTGGTTGCGATTGACGCAAGGCGTGACCCGAAGGCCAAAGACCCGGTGCGTGACGCAGAAGTTTTTGTTCAGGGCGGACGCAAGCCGACCGGACGGCGCGTGGTGGAGTGGGCGCGCGAGGCCGAACAGCGCGGGGCCGGCGAGATTCTGCTGACGTCGATGGATTCGGATGGTACGCGCGCAGGATTCGATTGCGAACTGACTGCGTCGGTAAGCGAGGCGGTCGGGATTCCGGTGATTGCTTCGGGAGGCGCTGGAACGGTCGATCATTTCGCCGATGTGTTCGGACGCGGCAGGGCAGACGCTGCTCTCGCTGCGAGCATTTTTCACTTCGGCATTTCGAGCGCGCGTTCGCTCAAAGAAGAGCTGGCAAAGGCCGGCGTGTCTGTGAGGTTGCCATGCTGATTCCTTCAATTGATTTGCTGGGCGGGCGCATTGTTCAGCTTGTGCAGGGCGAGAAACTGCGTCTTGCCTTCGACGACTTTGAATACTGGATCGAGAAATTTTCAAAATTTCCACTGGTGCAGTTGATCGATCTGGACGCGGCAATGCGGCAGGGCGACAATTCGGAGCTCGTCGCGCAGATTGCGAAGCGATTGCCCGTGCAGGCGGGCGGCGGAATCCACACGATTGAGCGTGCACAACAGGTGCTCGATGCTGGTGCGAAGCGCGTGATCATCGGGTCGGCACTGTTTACTGAAGCTGGAGGCGTGCGCACCAAGTTTGCCGCCGAACTGGCCGCAAGCGTGGGAGCGGACCGCGTGGTGGCCGGAATCGATACGAAGAACGGCCGCATTGCTGTGAAGGGATGGAAGGCCCAGGTGGAGCTGACACCGGACGATGCCATGCCGCAGCTGGAGCCCTTCGTGAGCGCGTTCCTCTACACGCATGTGGACGGCGAAGGGCTGATGCAGGGCTTTCCTATTGAGACCGCGGCACGGCTGCGCGAGCTTACAGAACGCCAGCTGATTGTGGCAGGCGGCATTCGCAGCCAGCAGGAAGTAGACGCGCTGGATGCGCTGGGCGCGGATGCCGTTGTGGGAATGGCTGTTTATACGGAGTTGCTTGCAGTTTAATTTCAGCTTTCCCACCCTTTTCGCAAAGAGCGCGAAAAGGATGGAGCACCTGACGGATGCCGTGGTGGGGATGGCTGTTTACACTGATCTACTTGCTGTCTAGATTCTGCTCGACATGCGGCGGCAGTTTTTCAGCTGTCTGCCTCTTATGCTCCTCGCCGACGGCTTGGCTGGTCTCAACACGCGAGGCGCGCAGCAGCCGCGCGATTTGCTTGAGGTGAAGCTGAACAGCATAGGCTCGCAAGATCTCGTTCTGCGAGAAGCCTATCCCGGTGTGGCGCACAACATCCATACGCGCTTCAAGGTCCGCGATGTCCTGCTCAAGATTGATGTTCGGCGGGGCAGCGGCGAACTGCCACTTGTGAATGCAGGCCGCCACGTGATGGAAGCCTGAGCGAATATCCACGGCCAGCTTTCCGAGCGCAGGCTCCAGTTGCAGGGCAAATCCATCTTCGCGGCTGCCCTCGACCGAAAACTGCAATGCCAGCAAAGCATCAAAGATGGAATGGCCGAATTGCGAAAGCATGACGAGGCCTTCGCGCCATCCGGGTCCGCCGGAGGGCTCATTGCGCGCGGCCTCGAGGAGCGTGCTGTTCACACGCACCAGGGCTTCGACGTCGGCCCGCAAATCCGCCAGGTGGGGCGAAGGCGCTCCACGAAATCCTTCGAGGATTGCCTCAAACAGGCTTCCCAGTAAGAGAAACTCCTGGGCAAGGCCGTCGCGCAGACGCAGGCGGGCGCGGTCAGGAAGAACGAACGTGGTGACAGCCAAAGCGACGATGATGCCGAGTAGCACTTCGCCCACGCGATCGAAGGCCAGACCCCAGCGTGGGCCTTCTTTATGCACCAGCATGATAATGGTGATGGTGACGCAGGCCAGTCTCGAGCTGTTGCGGAAGCCAAGCAAGCCGGAGACGATGACTGCGGCCAGGATCGCCAGAATGTAGCTGACAAGCAGTGGCCCGAAGAGCGAAAAGGAGAAGCCCAGCAGGGCGCCAATCAACGTGCCAAGCAGCCGCTCGCGCGAGGCGCCTATTGTGGAACCCACATCGGACTGTAGAACAATAATGGCGCTGATGGAACCCCAATAGCCGTCGTGCAGGCCGAAGCGCATGGCCAGCCACCAGCAAAGCGCAGCGGCCAGCGCCGTCTTTGCGGCATGAATGAGAAGGCGCCGGCGTTCCCATGTGAGTAAGGTGGAGTGCTCCGGCTCAACGCGTAGCTTGACAGCAAGTTGCTGCTGGGAATGCGTTTTTTTGAGGCGAAGCCGCATGGGTGTGATCCGGGTTGAATTTTCTCACAGTTACGCCGATCCGCAGTAATGAGTGCAGGGTGCGCTACTGCTGCGGTAGCATAGATGCACGGTCGCTTCCCACGCTGGCCACTCTCAATACTCATGCTACGAATTGGATATCCAGAGATATTGCCGGTCGAGCTCCTTCGCGATTTTCCCGAGGGAGTAGAGATGATCGCGATTCAGGATCCCCCCGATCGCGAGATCGAAATCGATGTGTGGATTCCGAATCCTTATGCAAACCGGGCTGCGCTCGCCTGGCCATGGCTGCGGGGCGTGCGGCTCGTGCTTTCACTTATGGCGGGTACTGAGTGGATACCGCCGCTGGTGGGGCCGCATGTGACCATCTGCAATGCGCGCGGCGCGCATAACATCTGCACGGCAGAATGGACTCTCGGCGCAATTCTGGCCATGCTCAAATACTTCCCGATGTACTACGAGATTCAGCGGGAGGGCAAGTGGAAGCGGCGCTTCGAGGCTCCCAGCCATTACGCGGAGATCACAGGCGACAAGCGGCCCATTTATCCTCCCGTGATGCTCGAGGAACTGACGGGCAAGACGGTGCTGCTGGTGGGCCACGGCTCCATTGGCAAGGAGATCGAGCGTATGCTGACGCCTTTCCATACGCATGTGATGCGGATTGCGCGCACGGCGCGCAGCGCGGAACAGGTTCGCGCCGTAAGCGAACTCGACACTCTGCTTCCCCGGGCCGATGTGGTGGTGCTGATTCTGCCTTCGACCGATGAGACAAAGGATTTGATCGGCAGCCGTCAACTCCGTTTGATGAAGCAGGGAGCTTTGCTGGTGAACGCCGCGCGCGGGCCAATCGTGAACACAGAGGCGTTGGTGGAAGCGTTGCATTCAGGCCGGATTCGGGCGGCAATCGATGTAACCGATCCTGAACCGCTTCCGGAGGTGCATCCGCTTTGGAGCTGCCCGAATTTGATGATCACGCCACACATTGGCGGGTCGAGCAAGGAGTTTTCGCTGCGCGGCATGCGCACGGCGAGCGGTGAAGTGCGCCGCTATTTGAAGGGCGAGCCTCTTGAGAACGTGGTGCAGGCGGCAATTTAGGCAGTTACCGGGGCGCGGCGCCAGTCGCGCAGCCCGAGTACGGCCAGACCAACAAGAACCGCATAGAGAGCAGCCGTCGTGTTCAGATCCTTGTAGATATACTCGCCAATGTAGATGAGGTCGACCGCAATCCAGAGCCACCAGCTGGCGATGTGTTTGCGCGCCTGCCACCAGCTGGCGACAAGCGAGTAGCTGGTGAGCGCGGCATCCAAGTGAGGCAACGCTGCGCCAATGCGCACCATCAGCCAGCCCAAAAGAAAAGATCCCACGGCGCCTGCCGCCAGCCCGGCCAGCCAGCCGCGCAAAGGCAAAGGAACCACCCGAACTTCGCCCTCCTCAACCACTCCCCGCCACCAGTGCCACCAGCCATAAAGCGTGAAGACCACGAAAAAGATTTGCAGGAGCGCGTCAGAGAACAGGCGCGCCCGATAGAAAACTACCAGGTAAAGCACATCCGCCAAAAGCACCACAGGCCAGCAAAGGAGCACGCGGCGCGTCGTGAGCCAGATGCCGAGAATTGTGGTAACGGTGCCTACAATCTCAAGTCCGTGCTCCGCTAAATAGTTTGCGATCGCAGGCCAGTTCATGGCTTGCCTGCTTCCATCGGGCGACGACTGCGCGACCCGGCCCATTGCTCGATTGCTTTCAACAGGTGCTTGCCGGCGTTGCTGCCAAACCAACGCGCGTGGCCAACGAGCCATCCATCGTGAGCCATCTGCGCCTTGTCTTGAGAGTGAAGCACTCCAAGAAAATAGTCCGCCTCAGAAAGCGCGAACTCCGCATGGCAGAGGGTAGTCATGGGCGCCAGGGCAGCGGCCTCTTCCGCGGAGAGGGGGCGGATGGATTCGTAGCCGTCGAGCAGCGCAGACAGATGATCGAGATGAATCGGCACATTGTCAGGATGCGCAGGATCGTTGACCAGCACGAGCCACTCGACGATGTTGCGCTCAATAGCGTGCGCGAGATCGTGGACGGCGTTGGTGCGGTCGGCGAGGCCGAAGTCGATGATGGCCGTAGCCTGCGCGCTATCGCTGGTGTCGCTCCAGAACAGATTGGACGAGTGCAGGTCGTTGTGCGTCCACAGCGGCGGAAGGAACGGGAGAAGCGGCTGGAGCTGCGCATGGAAAGGCGCCAGCAGTTCGAGCGCCTGCCGGCCATGATCGCGCACTGGCGCATCTGTAGCCAATGCCGGGCGCGCCTCAAGATAGCGGTCCAGCTCGCGAACCGGGTCAGGCGCAGCGAAGATCGTGAAGCTCGCGACAAGCGGTTGCGTTTTGCGACGCGGAGCTACGAACTCCCTGGATGCAAGATGAAGCTGCGCCAGTGCCTGCCCCACCGCATACGCGTGAGCAGAAGTGCGGAAGGGCGTCCACGAGATTGCATCCTCATAGAGATCGACGCCTTCCGGCGTGGCGTGGACTTCATAGGTCCACTCGCCGATCTGGATTGCCGTGTGGCCGTTCACCGAGGCATAGACTCGCGGAACCGGAACTCCCGCATGAAAAAGATGCGCAAGAAAACGGTGTTCCTCACGCAATCCTTCGGGATCGCGCACAGTAAGGTGATGGCGTTTGACGAAGACGCGGCCACTGGATGTGCTGATGACTCCGGCGGCAGAGAGCGGTCGCGGGCTGGTCGAGACGATCTCTATCGGTTCACTGAGAGCGGGAAAGCGCGAGAGCAACGCGCGCACTTCGGCAAGCGTCAGCGGTGGCCAGTCGGGAGGGACCAGCGTGCCGTCCATACCATGTACTTTTTGGCTCGCGCGCATTCGCAGGTCATCCTTCGCCCAAGCGGTCATCCTAGAAAGTGTAATGGGCGGAGAGGCGGACCGTTGTGGGCGCACCCAGATGGATGAAGGTATCGCCGTAGTTGGCGCCGGTGTCTTTCCAGTAGCGCTTGTCGGTAATGTTGTCAGCGTATATGCGCACGGTTACGTGGCCCTGCTCGCCTCCGGGTGTATAGCGAGCGCCAAGGTTGAAGAGGTTGTAACCGCCAACGCGAACGGCGTCGTCGCGCGTGGCCTCCTTGCTGTCGGTGTATCCCCAGCCGGGCATCAAACTGAGACCGCGCACGTGGGGCACAGCCAGATCGGCAAAGAACGTCGTCCGCACACGAGGCAAATTGATCACCTGCTTGTTATCGAAGGCAGGCGTCCCCGTGTTGGTTGAGATACCACTGATCGCAGCGAGTGAAGCCGTGAGGCGAAGCCAATTCGCGGCCTTGCCTTCAGCGCTGAATTCGATGCCGTCGTGCGTTTCACGGCCTTCCGACTCAAAGCACTGGTCTCCCGCGACGCCGCTGGGGCAAAAGCTGTCAGGACCGGCAAGGATTTTGGGATAGAAGAACGGCGAGCGCATGCGGTAGATTGCACTCGTCAGAAGAATCCGCTGGCTGGGCTCGAATTTCGCTCCGACTTCAACTTGCCTTGAAAAGAACGGCGCAAGAAACTGGCTGCCGTTATCGGTCCAGAAGGGTCCTTGCGGGCCCAGTGACAAAAGCACGCCGTAGTTTCCGTACAGCGTGAGTTTGTCGATGGGATTGAAAGTGGCCGCGTAGGTGGGCAGCCAGACAAGCTTGCTGGTCAACTGAGGATCGCAATTACCGGGAATGGAAAAATCGGAGCAGCTCGCGTAGGCGGAGTAGTTGTGATCGTGGAGTGAGTCGAATCGCCCGCCCGCAATCAGCTGCACTCGCCCGGGAAGATGAACGCGATCCTGCACAATGGCTGCTGCCTGATGGCTGTCTTCCCAGAGGCGACTCGGCCCTGCGGCTTCAAAGGGCGCCTCTGCTGTGGCCAGATCGACTGGAGCAATGGGCTGATAGATGTTCTCGGAACCTACGTAGGTGTAGACCGCGCCATCCTGCACGACGCCGTTCGATGCGTAGGGCTCGGCAACGGTATTGAAGCCGGGCTGCTGCACGCTGCGCACAAAAAGCTCGCCACCAGCGGCAAGGTCCTGTGAGATTGCGCCGGTCTTCACGCGCCCGGTCGCCATGGCTTCGCCTTCAGCGTCGATGCGCCGTTCACCGGGGTTTCGATAGTCGTAAATATCGTAGGTTCCGTCAGGAGCGAAGAACCATGGCTCCGGCGCCGAACCCGTGTTGCAGTCCGCCTCGTAGTAGCAGCCGTAGGCGTAGACTACGTTGTCGTCGATGAGCGAATGGCTGTAACTGCCAGCAGCAAATGCCTTCCACGAAGGGCCGAGATCGTAGTCAAGACGAGTGCCGGCGTTGAAGGTGTCAAAGGTGTTCGGCCGCTCCCAAGATTGAAATCCAAGCATCGTCGAGGGATGGACGAGGCTCATGTTGGGCACGGCGTCGCCGCCGAGAAGTTGATACCCGCAAACGGAGCGCTCAACTTTGTGTTGAAACTCAAGGTCGTTCTTGAGGGTTGCCTTCGGTGAGATCTTCCAGTCGGCAGCTCCCGCCATCATCGCACGCCACCCATCGGCTCCGTTGACGTAGCTCTGCATTCGCTCGCCGGCCAGATTCAGGCGTGTGCCCACCTGCTTTTGACTGCCGAACAATCTGCCCAGATCGACCGCTCCATACGCGCTGCCGCGATGGTCGGTGGCCAGATCGAGAGCCTTGATAACCACAGGCCGTTTGGTGACGTAGTCGATGAGACCGCCGGCCGAAGCCACGCCGCTTTCTACACCCGCTACGCCCTTGAGAAACTCGACGCTCTGCTTGTTTTCGAGAGGCACGTCCTGCTCGCCGGCGATAGTGAGCCCGTTGATTTCAAGCCCCGTGGCCAGATCGATGGGAAATCCGCGAATCTCGTAGTCGCCGTAGTAGCCCACTGGCGCGTAGTCTTCGCCAACCGAAGCATCATTCTTGACTACATCGGAGAGCACGCGCGAAACCTGGTCGCTGAGGAGATCCCGCGTGACAACGGTAGCGGAAAGAGGCGCTTCCCTGAGCGGCGCGCCATCGAGCGTGCCAACCGTGAGAGCCTCAGGCAGATAGTCGTCCTTGATGTCGCCATGGACGGTAATGGTGGTGGTCAATGTGGGGGGCTTTGCCTGCGCCGGGGTGGGATTGGTCGGATTCGCAGGCTGGTTCGAAGCCGTCTGAGCCTGATCCTGCGACCACGCACCCGCCGCCGTCAGACAACTGGCCAGCGCAAGGGTTTTTACGCCCCGACCGCACAAGCGGAAAGAAAGGAACGCTCGAAGGCGAGAGACGGCTAAGAACTTGGGCATGACTTCCCCTTTTCAACAAAGCGAAACGAGGGGAACTCAACTGGATGGAAGGTAGAAGGCCAAACGGCTTCGAAAGCTTCCCACGCCGGTATTATCCGGATCGGGTTCGAGGGTATTTCTCAGCCCCACATCGTGGAGCACCCCTGTTTCAATAGTCTGATTGGAACACCGTGGGGCGTTGGAAGGCAAATGTGCCGCGTGGAAAATGCCCAGGACTGTCGGCGAGAAAGTGCCCACCCGATAAGTCGCTGTGGAGCACGAGACCGCCGAGGAACGCGCCACTGGTTTAGCCTATTATGCGTTGTCCGGAGAGGCCTTGCGCGAAGCCGATCAACCACAGCGCAGGTAAACGGGGGCAAGGCCTTCAAGCATTTGAAAAACAGTACAACAGCTTTCAGCACGAGCAAAGGAGCAACACCATGGGAATTCTTGATTTGTTCAGTCTCAAGGGCAAGAACGCGCTGGTCACCGGTTCCGGACAGGGACTGGGCGCCGGGATGGCCATCGCTTTCGCACAGGCCGGCGCGAATGTAACGCTGCACAACTACGACCAGGTGCTGGATTCGACCATTGACGAAGTAAAAAAGACGGGCGCGAAGTACATTTGCCGTTCAGGAGACGTGTGCGACAAGGCCGTGTCCAGGATGCTGGTGGATGACACCGTGAAGGAGTTCGGCTCGATCGATATCCTGGTGAACAACGCGGGGACTATCCGGCGCGCCCCAGCCGCCGAACACTCTGAAGAGTTCTGGAATACGGTGATCAACACCAACCTGAACAGCGTATGGTTTCTCTCGCAGTACGCGGGGCGGCTAATGCTGGCTCAGGGGCACGGAAAAATCATCAACACGGCCTCGCTGCTGTCGTTTCAGGGAGGGATCCTGGTGCCCGGCTACGCTGCGGCCAAAGGCGCCGTGGCGCAATTGACCAAGGCGCTGGCCAATGAGTGGGCCGACAAGGGCATCAACGTGAATGCGATTGCGCCGGGCTACATGGCCACGGACAACACCGCGGCTCTGCGCGCCGACCCGGTGCGTTCGGCGGCGATTCTGAGCAGGATTCCCATGGGCCGCTGGGGATTGCCGTCCGATTTGGCCGGTGCAGCCGTGCTTCTCGCTTCAGATGCCGGCAATTACATTCAGGGACATGTGCTGGTGGTTGACGGCGGATGGCTCTGCCGCTAAAGCTCCCCTTATCCGAAGCCTGTTCACCCCAGTAAGCAGGCCCCGGAATTACTTGTTCGCAGGCGGGCGCAGGGCCTCAGCGGTGAGTTCGTCTGCCTTGCGCAGGCTGGGAAAGATTACTGACCACAATCCCGCCACAGCAAGCGCGCCCACGCCGCCGTACACCGTGGCGCGCACCGCACCCCACCATTGTGCGGTAAGTCCGCTTTCAAACTCACCCAACTCGTTTGACGCACCAATAAAGAGCGAGTTCACGGCACTGACCCGTCCGCGCATCTCGGCCGGCGTGGCAAGTTGCAGCAACGATCCCCGAATGATCACGCTGATGGAGTCTGCCGCACCCGAAATATAAAGTGCGCCCAACGAGAGAGCCAGATTGCGCGAATACCCAAAGACGATGGTCGCCACTCCGAAGACTGCCACGCAGACGAAGAGACGCAATCCGGCGCGGCGGCGGAAGGGAAAGCGCGCCATCAGCAGCGACATGGTGACAGCACCGGCTGCCGGAGCGGCGCGCAACATGCCCAGTCCGCGTGGACCGGTGTGCAGAATGTCGTTGGCGAAGATGGGCGTGAGCGCCACGGCCCCACCCAGCAGAACAGCGAAAAGGTCAAGCGAGGCCGCGCCCAGCAACAGCGGCGATCGGCCCATGTATTGGAAGCCCGCCAGCACAACCTTGAGGGAGAGCGCACGGTGCTCCATCCGGCCTACGCGGGTATGCATGCTGCCGATCAGAATCAGCGACCAGCCTAGCGTTCCCAAGGTAAAAACATAGACGATGCCGGCTCCCTGCAGCTTTGTGTCCGATACAAAGCGGAGGAGCGGCAGGGCAAACAAAATGCCTCCAAGCGCCGGCCCGATGATGGTGGCGAACTGGAAGATGGTGGCGCCCCAGGTCACCGCGTTGACAAAGTGCTCCTCGGGAACAAGGTGCGGAATGAGCGCAGTATTGGCCGGCCCTGAAAAGGTGCGTGCCGTGCCAACGAAGAAAAGCACAATGTAGATGGGATAGACCGTTGGCAGACCAGCGCGCGCCAGTAGCAAAAGCGCCAGGGTGCAAAGTGCCTGCAGGCCATAGCAGACGAGAATGATCTGACGGCGATCGAAGCGGTCGGCCACATGCCCGGCAGGCAACAGGAAGATGACTCCCGGCAAGAACTGCACCAGGCCGGTGTATCCCAGGTCGATGGCCCGATGGGTGATGGAGTAGACCTGCCAGGCCACCGCTACCGATTGCGCCGCATAACCCAGCACCGCCGCTACGCGCGCCAATTGGAACCGGCGGAAATCGCGGGAAGCGAAGGCTTCCATGCCGCGACGGGGGCCGGGCCGGGCCGGGTTTCGGGGAAGAGCGTGCATAGGCTGCAACTAAGGTTACCTTGCCAAGGCACCGGGACGAAAGAAGCTGCCGTTTTCACTCGCGGTTTGAAAAGCATCCGCAACCGCATAATCATCAGGGACTTATAATCGCTGAACCCCAGCGGCAGGCTTGCGAATCTATAGGAAAGAGCTGTTCGTACCGCTCTTCCCCGACCCGTCAGACACGCGCAAACCAACAGAGGAGAAAACTGTTGTCAGAATCGCAGCCCTCATCACCGGCCCCGGCCAGGCACATGGAGAATCCTGCCCCGGCTCCCCAGGTCGGCTGGAAGCCAAGGGTGAATCCGTGGCTGATCGCCATGACGGTGGCGTTGGCGGCCTTCATGGAGGTACTGGATACCTCGATTGCCAACGTGGCTCTGCCGCATATTGCCGGCACTCTGGGCGCCAGCACGGATGAAGGCACCTGGGTGCTGACCAGCTACCTGGTTGCGAACGCCATCGTCCTGCCTCTGGGCGGATGGGCGTCAAGCCTGATGGGACGGCGCAACTTCTTTGTTTTCTGCATTGTGGTTTTCACTGTCGCCAGCTTCCTTTGTGGCGCGGCGCCCACGCTGCCCATGCTGCTGGTCTTCAGGGTCATTCAGGGAGCGGGCGGCGGCGGAATGCAGCCCATGGCCCAAGCCATCATGGCCGACTCATTCGAACCCCAAAAGCGCGGACAGGCATTCTCAATCTACGGTCTGGTTACCGTCCTGGCACCCTCCATTGGCCCCACGCTTGGCGGCTGGATCACCGATAATTTCTCCTGGCGATGGATCTTCTTCATCAACATTCCAGTGGGTATTCTGGCCTTCATTCTGGTCACGCGCCTGGTGGACGATCCGCCCTGGATCAAGCCCGATCGATCGCAGTTGCGCCACATGGATTACATGGGCCTGGGATTCCTGACTGTGGCCATGGGCGGGCTGCAGATCATGCTCGACAAGGGCGAAGAGAACGACTGGTTTTCGTCAGGCTTCATCCAGTTTTTCGCGTTCCTCTTTATAGCCGGCATGGTTTGCCTGGTGGCGTGGGAGTGGCGACAAAAAAATCCACTCATGAACCTGAAGCTCTTCCGATATAAGAACTTCGCCATCTGTTGTTTCCTCATGATGCTGGTGGGCGGAGTGTTGAATGCGAACACGGTGCTGCAACCGCAGTATATGCAGCAACTGCTTGGATGGACCGCGACCACTTCCGGCATGGCACTCACGGCGGGCGGTTTCGCGCTGCTGTTTGTGATGCCCATGGCCGGATATGCCACGGGAAAGGTGTCTGCGCGTACGCTCACTGTCATCGGTTTCAGTCTGTTCGTGATCACGTTCCGCTACGCAGCCGTGGCGACCACGCTCGACATGACCTTCGGCGCCGCCTCCTGGCTGCGCGTCGTGCAAATGCTTCCCCTGCCGTTTTGCTTTATCTCCATCACCACGGCTGCGTACGTGGGCATGCCCAAGGAGCAGAGCAACCAGGTGGCCGGTCTGATCAACTTTGCCCGCAATATCGGCGGCAGCATTCTGATCGCCGTGACCAACGCACAGGTGACCAATCGCACCGAATGGCACCAGCAGCACCTGCAGAGCGGCATGCAGGCAGGTTCAATCGCGTTCCAGCAGCACACCCAGGCGCTGTCAGGCTTCTTTGGGGGGCAGTTTGGCTCCTCAAACGGCATGGGGCTGGCGCTGGCCAACCTGTATTCCCAGCTCAACCGCCAGGCACAAATGCAGGGCTACCAGGATGTCTACATGGAACTGTCGTGGATGTCGATGGGCCTGGTGGTGCTTGCCTTCCTGTTAAGCAAAAACCGGCCCGGAGCTGGGCCCGGCTCCTCGGCGATCCACTAATTCGGTGCGCTATTCCCGGCCGGTTCCCGGGGCCCGGAATTCAAGGGGGAAGCACGGAGGGAACGTCCCATGCGACGGCACGCAAATTGAATCTGCGGTGTGATTCCGCATGGCCCTTCGTGCAAATTAGGCCTATAATCCTTGCCAGAATCTCGATAATCTCGAATTGATGCCTTTCTGACATCTCTTTGCGAGGAGGATGTTATGTTGAAATCGTTTCTGCTTCTTTCTGCAGCTATATTAGTCGCGCTTACACCAACACATGCCCTGGCAGGCGGCTCGCAAGATGCTGCGGCCGCACCGCAGGTTGCCCAAAACGCCACCAATCCGGTAAAGCCAACCGCCGAATCCCAGGCGAAGGCCAAAAGCATCTACCAGATCGATTGCGCCATGTGCCATGGTGACAATGGAGACGGCAAGACCGACATGGCAAAGAGTATGGGTGTCGTGATTCCTGACTTTACCGATCCGAAAGTGCTCTCAGGCGTACCGGATGGAGATTTGTTCAACATCATCCGCAATGGTAAAGGCGAGAAAATGCCTCCTGAAGCGTCTGGCCGCGCTGGCGATACCGTCGTGTGGAACCTGATTATTTATCTTCGCGGAATGTCGAAGCACTAGAGCCTGTCACGGCTCATCCTGACCGAGACGAGTTGCCGGGAAGCGTGCTGGGCAACCGCGCGAACGTGGAGTTGCCGATGAAAGTACTCGTGTTCTCAGGGATACTTGCGGCTGGAATGGTCGCGCTCGGTCAGCAGCCGCAGCACCAGGCGATAAGCGGGGATTTGCAAGCGCCTGTTTCAGGCGTGAGCGCCGGCGCTACTGCCCAGGGATTGAGGGCTTTTGCGGCGATTGAGCCGATTGATACGCATGCGCATGTTCGCCGCAGCGATCCGGCATTCAACGCCATGCTCGACCGGTTGAATCTGCACCTGCTCGACATTATTCTCGTCAACGACCAAAGCCCAGGGGAACGCGATCTCGCGTCGGAGAGGTCGGAGGCTTTGGAGTTTATCCGCTCGAGCGGCGGTCGCGCGGTCTTTTGCACATCGATCGATCCGTACAAGATGCATAATCCGGGCTTCGCCGGCCACGCGATTCGCGAGCTCAACCAGGACTTCAAGCAGGGAGCCATCGCGGTAAAGATCTGGAAGAACATTGGCATGGAGATCAAGGATGCCAACGGCCATTATGTCCTTCCCGATGATCCCGCGCTTGCGCCGATCTACAGGGACATTGCCGCCCATAACAAGACTCTGGTTGCCCACGTGGCCGATCCGGACAGCTCATGGGCTCCGCCCGACCCCACCTCGCCGGATTACTCCTATTACCAGGAAAACCCTTTCTGGTACATGTACGGCAAACCTGATCCAGCTTCAAAGCAGCAGATTCTCAAGGCGCGCGATCACATCATGGAGCAGAATCCGGGCCTGCGCGTCGTGGGCGCGCACCTGGGCAGCATGGAAGCTGACTTTCCTCTCCTCGCTCAACATCTTGACCGCTATCCGAACTTCGCTGTGGACATGGCCGCGCGCATGGCCTACCTGGCAAAGCTGCCGCGGGCTGATGCCATCGCTTTCATCATGAAGTATCAGGATCGGCTCATCTATGGCACGGACCTGACCTTCGGCGCCAACGACCACGTGCAGGAGAAAATCGACACCTGGGAGCAAACCTACGCGCGCGACTGGGCCTTCCTCGCAACCACTGAAACTGTGGTCGTAGAAGGCAACACGGCAAAGGGTCTTGCCCTGCCCGAAGACGTATTGCGCAAGATCCTGCACGACAACGCGATACATTGGTTTCCGGGTATTCTTGGCAACGCGCACTGAAGACATGCGCAATGGCGGAGCGGTGGCTCACGGTTGCGCAAGGATCGTCTGCAAGCGCCTCTCAATGGTCTTCAGATCGGTTTCACCTTGAAACCGTGCGCGCACCACGCCGTCCCGATCGATGAGGTAGGTTAAGGGCAGTCCCAGTACCCCGCCGTACTGGCGTCCGAGGTTTGCATCGCCCATCAGGACCGGGTAGTTCAGCTTGAGTTTTGCTACCAGGCCCACGACCGGGGTCGCGTCGTCGTCCATTGAAATGCCGATGACCTGGAGGCCATCCGGTCCGTATTGGCGCTGCCATGCGGCGAAAGCCGGCATTTCAAGTTGGCACGGGGCGCACCACGTTGCCCAGAAATTGAGCAGCACTACCTTGCCGCGGAAATTCTTGAGATCGACGCTCTTGCCGGCAAGATCCTTGCGGGCGAACTCTGGCGCGCGTCTGTTCACGAGGGAACGGGCAGCTGATGGAGCTTGGGCTGCTACGGCAAAACAACTTGCCAGCAGGCAGCAAGCAGCCAAGCCGTGAAGCACGAACCTGGCTGCAGCAGATAAAGGCGTCGGCCCGTGCCTAGCGGTTTTGCTCAACTGAAAATCCCTTGTCGACCCAGTTGGTTCCAAAGTTATCGGCAATATAGAGTACCTTGACGTTGGAGAACCCAAGGTCCAGCAGCAGCTTGTACGCGGGGCCAACGTTGGGGCAGCGGCTCCATGGGCAGCAACCGCAATAGAGCACAATCAACGTCTTATGCGGGAGTCGTGCCACCTTGTCCTGGAGCAGTTGGAGGCCAGCCGGTTGCGAGCCGGGGCCGGCAAACTCGGCGCCGGGAATGTGGGCCTGTGCGAAAAGCACGCGCGAACCCACCTGTAGCACAAAGGGCTTTTGCACGCCCCGCGCTCGCAGCAGGGCATTCAACTCCTCGGGCTGCATCAACTGCGCGTGAGGAATGGAGAACGCGCTGCCCGAGGAAGCTGCGCCGGAGAATTGCGCTTGAAGATGAATTTGACAAACAAAGATGAGCGCCAGGAGGACCAACTGGCCGGCTCTGCGCATCGGGTAAGAGATCATTGCGGAGGCTCCGCAACAATCTTACGCGCCGCCGGGGTTTAGCAGGTGTGTCTGAAAACACGAAGGACCAAGAACAGGAGGGGCCGCGGGGAAGCCGCGGAGAAGAACAGCCCAAAAAGTCGAAGACGCCAGAGACCGGAGCCCCTGGCGTCTTAACCCTGATGACCTGATAGGTCTATCGAACCATGCATCGTCCGTTCAGCCCCGGGGCAGTCCCTCCGAGTCGCCTCGAAAGTCGCTCCCTGCAACGCCGCCTGAGGTGAATCCACGAGCGTCCCCGCGCCTTCGCTCCTCATGCTGCGCCTCAGATGGGTTCACGGGTCGCCCCGCTCCCTTCATCTTCAGGCCGTGCCGGCGATGGAGCTTCGAGTTGCCTCGACTCTCGCATCCTTCAGCAGAACTGGCTTTAGAAACCCGGGTCGCCCCGCATATTCGCTGTACCAGTGCTGCTTCCCAACGGGCTTTCGAGTTGCCCCGATCACTCGTCTTCCGGCTTTTGCCGGTGATGGATCTCCGGTGGCCACCGAATCTCGCATCCTTCGTCGGCCCTGGCGTCGAATCTCCGGGTTCCCCCGAATCTTCGCCCTCCAGTGCCGTCTCTCGATCAGTCTCCGGATCGCCCCGGATTCTCGATCTTCCGGCTCTTGCCGAGGTTGAATCCCCGGGTTGCCCCGAAGCTTCGTTTTCCTCGGCTCGCCAGCTGGTGGCTGTTCGGGTTTCCCCGCTTCCCGCACCTTCCGGCGATGCCAGCGGTGAATTTCCAGGTCGCCCCGAATCTTCGCTCCTCTGGCGGCGCTTGCTGTGTGGAGGTTCGAGTCGCCTCGAATCCCGCACCCTTCAGCGCTCCCGGTGATCAGGTCCTGGGTCGCCCCAGCCCTTTGATCTTCCGACGCATCCGCTTCACGATTCCCCGGGTCGCCCCGTTTCCTCGTTTCTTCGTCTGCGCCAGCGATGGAGTTCCGGGTTGCCCCGTTGCCTCGCATCCTCCGGGTTTGCCGCTTCGCGTCTTCGCGTTTCCGCGAATCCTGCTTCAACGGCCGGTCCGATGATGAGTCCCGCTTCCTCGAACTTTGCATCCTCTGGCGTGAGCCAGCTGATGAATCTTCGTGTCAACCGGTACGAGCACTCTCTGGCCTGACTCTGGATGCACGCTCAATCTCACTTGGCCCTTCGCTTCCGGAGATACCGTTTGCGAATTGCCGCCTTCAACTAGTTTGTGCATCGTCCTGTCAGGTTCGAGCGTTCAAATCCGATTCCCTACAGGGCCATCAATTGATCCGAAGCTTAGGCCTGTTCATTCTGTGGAAGCAAGTGCAAAAAGTTCATTAATTTGTGGATATCACCAAGGTTGGTGCATAAATCGAAAATGGTGTTCTTTTTTGAACTGACACTGGTGCAAAGCGCACGGCAGTCGACTTAGTAAGTCGACTTAGACGGAGTTAGATAAGTGCTAAGTGGCGACTATTTCGGTGAGTTGGGCGGGCGGCAGGCAAAAATGTCCTTGGGGACAGACGCGCAGATTTGTGCCGGCCGGAGTCTCGTGAGAGTCCCCCCCTCTCCCATAGGATTCTGTGGCTAAATCCTTCTATTTCCGAGGGCTAGGTCGGGGCGCTCGCACCAAACTCGTCATTCGATTGAAGATCCCCGCAGATTCTTCATGGCAAAGAACTTAGCGCAGACTTCGGCTTCTGAAGAGCACTTATGCCGCGCTTTGCGCGCATCGATTACGTTTCTACTATAAGTGTTTCCCAGAAATAATGCGCAATGAGTTAGGGCGGCTGCTATCGAGGGCTTGACAGCAAGGATTTCAGGAGTAACTTGACGAGGACCGAAAGATTAAGGACCTGGCATTGTTTGGTCGACTAGCCGGTGACCCCCACCAACACACCCTTTGCAAACATCTGCTTGATGCCCCGGAGCGCTTGCCGCGTGCGCTCTTCGTTTTCGATCAACGAGAAACGTACGTGTGCGTCGCCGTGTTCGCCGAAGCCTATGCCGGGACTGACGGCCGTCTTGGCCTCCGTGAGCAACAGCTTTGAGAATTCAAGCGAGCCCAGCTTGCGATACTGCTCGGGGATCTGTGCCCAGACGAACATGGTGGCCTTGGGCGAGACAACCGGCCAGCCGAGTTTGTTGAGGCCGTCAATCAGCACGTCACGGCGCTTGCGATAGATGTCGCAGATTTCGTGGACGCAGTCCTGCGGACCTTCGAGAGCAGCAATGGACGCGACCTGGATGGGCGTGAAGGTGCCGTAGTCAAAGTAGCTCTTCAAGCGAGCCAGGGCCCCTACGAGCTTAGGATTGCCGACCATGAAGCCAACACGCCAGCCGGGCATGTTGTAGCTCTTTGAAAGCGTGAAGAACTCAACGGCAACATCTTTTGCGCCGGGAACCTGGAGCACGCTGGGAGGCTTGTAGCCGTCGAAGGCGATGTCGGCATAGGCCAGGTCGTGGATGAGGTGGAAGCCGTACTCGCGGGCCAGCTCAACCAGGCGGGCCAGGAATGGCAGGTCGACGCACTCCGTGGTGGGGTTCGAGGGGAAGTTGACGATGAGGGCCTTGGGGCGCGGTGTCATGCGCGGAATGAGGTCCTCAAGCTGGGAGAGAAACTGCTCTTGGTCGTGGACGGGAACGCTGATGATGTGGGCTCCGGCGATGACCGGGCCGTAGATGTGGATGGGGTAGCTGGGATTGGGCACCAGCACCGTATCGCGCGAGTCAAGGATGGCCAGGCAAAGATGA
>Ga0224557_1000622_pt1 | contig 38584 bp, 36 predicted proteins | sample 714S31014metaG_FD_180677 | JGI IMG/M metagenome (GOLD analysis project Ga0224557, IMG submission 180677) | Peat soil microbial communities from Stordalen Mire, Sweden - 717 S3 10-14 | ecosystem: Environmental > Terrestrial > Soil > Wetlands > Peat | place: Sweden: Norrbotten County, Stordalen...
ACGCCCGTCGTGCTGTACGACACGGGTAAGAAGCTTGATCCGCGATCGGTGTGGCAGACGGCCGAGCGTGAGAAGGTCGGCTTGATGACCATGGTCGGGGACGCCTACGCCGCGCCGCTGGTTGCCGAGTTACGGCGTGGCCAATACGATCTGTCGTCGCTGTATGGGATCGGCACCGGCGGGGCCGCGACGAACCTGAAATACCAACGGGCGCTATTGGAATTGCTGCCCCAGATCACGCTCATCAACGGCTACGGCTCATCGGAAACCGGAAACATGGGCTTCGGGCGCAGCCATGGCGACACCCGAACCGACACGTTCACGCTGCGGGAGGGCGGACTGGTGCTCTCCGAGGACTACAGCCATTTTCTTGCTCCCGGCGAGCAGGAGGTGGGTTGGGCTGCCAGGGAAGGCCGGATCCCGCTGGGATACTTCAATGATCCCGACGCCACCCACAAGACCTTTCCCGAGGTCGCCGGTAAGCGGGTGGTGATTTCGGGCGATCGCGCTGGTCTCGAATCAGATGGCACATTGCGGTTATTCGGGCGCGACTCGCTGGTGGTCAACACCGGCGGCGAAAAGGTGTTCGTCGAAGAAGTCGAAGAGGTACTGCGTGCCCACCCAGCGATCGCCGACGCTTTGGTGGTGGGGCGCCCGAGTGAACGCTGGGGCGAAGAACTGGTCGCCCTCGTCGAAGTGCGTGACGGAGCCGACATCGGTCACGAGCCGCTGCACACACATTGCACGGCGCAGCTGGCGCGGTTCAAGGCGCCCAAGGAGTTCATTTTCGTCGACCGGGTCCAGCGCTTGGGCAACGGTAAGGCGGACTACCGCTGGGCGAAGCGCGTGGCCGCGGACAATTCTGTGAAGGCTTCGAAATGACTGAACGCCCACCAAATCGGGCCATTGACTGCCTGATCAATGTTCACTTCGGCGAGACCGAACAACAACCTACGTGGATGCTCAAGGTTCGCGACGACTACTTCAAGGGCCCTGAGTCGATGTTCGCGCCAGTCGACCTGTCTGCGCTGCTCGATGAAATGGACGCGCACGGCGTGCAAAGGGCCGTCCTGATGGACAACCTCGCCAAGCCGTCGGTGACCGCGCGCAAATTCGTCCAGGAGAAGCCGGACCGATTCGCGCTGGCCATCGGCGGTTTCAACCTGCTGCGGCCGATGCCGGGGCTGCGCGAACTCGGTGCCCTCGTCAACGACCTGCCGATCGCGTATGCCGCTGTCGGGCCGAGCTTCTGGGGCGATGGACAGTACCCGCCCAGCGATGCGGTCTATTACCCGCTTTACACCAAATGCGCGGAGCTCGAGCTGCCACTGTGCATAAATACCGGTCTCCCGGGGCCCCCGATCCCCGGTGAGGTGCAGAACCCCATCCATCTCGACCGGGTCTGCGTGCGGTTTCCCGAACTCAAGCTGTGCATGATCCATGGAGCCGATCCGTGGTGGGATGTCGCGATCCGGCTGCTGATCAAATACAACAACCTTCGGCTCATGACATCGGCATGGTCGCCGAAGCGGCTGCCCGAAAGCCTGCTGCATTACATGCGGACCCGCGGCAAAAACAAGGTGATCTACGCATCGGACTGGCCGGTACTGCGGATGCATCGGGTGATTCCCGAAGCTCGTGCCCTGGACCTGTCCGACGAGGTGCTGGATAACTACCTATACAACAACGCACAAGAATTCTTCTTCGGCGAGACCACCAAACGGGAGCACTGACAATGGACCGCTACGAACTGCGCAGACTCGACTACAGCCTGTCCGAGCACCACGTGGATCTGCAGACTGCGTACAAGCAATTCTTCAAAACCCACTGCCCGATCGAAACGGTCCGTTCCGCGGAACCAACCGGTTTCGACAACAGCCTGTGGCAGCGGTTGTGCGCAATGGGCGCGACGACGATGGCGCTACCCGAATCCTGTGGTGGCGACGGCGCGACGCTGGTCGATCTCACCCTGGTCGCCGAGGAACTCGGCCGGTCGCTGGCACCGGTTCCGTGGATCGATCATGTGTGCGCCGCCCGACTGCTGGCCAGCCTGGGAGCACTCGACGCCGCGACCGCCCCCGAAATGGCCACAGTGGCCCACGGAGAGCAGCTTGCCGCGCTCGACCCGCGGATGGACAACGTCGACGGTGTCCGGCTGATTCCAACCGGCTCGATTGCCGACCACATCATCGTCCGGGATGGTGACCAGATTGTGCGCCTGACGTTCGGCACCCGGCCTGCGAAGGTCGACAACATCGGTCGGCTGCCGATGGCCTGGGTGGATCCGGCCACCGCCGACGCTCGCACGGTCGTGGCTCAAGGCTCCGATGCCTTGGCGAAGTACACACGCGCGCTGGATGAATGGCGATTGCTGACGGCTTCGGCACTGGTGGGCCTGGTCGAGGAGACGATGACCATCGCGGTGGAGTTCGCCAAGAACCGCTACACGCTGGGCGTACCGATCTCGACGCTGCAGGGCATTTCGCATCCGCTGGCGAACATGGCCATCACCGTTCAGGGGGGGCGTAACCTCGCCCGGCGGGCCGCCTGGTTCCTGGACAACGAACCCGACATGCGACCCGAGTTGGCGCCGTCCGCGTTCGTCTACATGGCTGAAGAGGCCGCTAAGGCGGCGACGATGGCGGTGCATATCCAGGGTGGCCTTGGGGTTTCGGCAGAAGCCGCCGCGACGGCGTATCTGGTGCGTGCCAGGGGATGGCCGCTTGCTGGTGGTGATCCGGGAGCCAGCGCAAAGCGGGTCGCCGAGATCGTGACCGCCCGCGAGAGCTCGCCAGCGACGGCACGGGTCTAGGCGCGACGACGATGGACTTTTCCCTAGTCGAGCTGTCCGACGATGATTTGGCCTTCCAAGAGGAGGCGCGCGCCATTCTGAAAACGCTTGTGACCGAGGACGTCAAGCGCCGCGACCGCGAGACGGGCGACAACTTCGACGAGGACGTGCATTTGGCGTTGGGCGCCGCAGGGTATTTGGCGTTGGAGTGGAATTCGGAATCCGACGGCGGGTTCACCCGAGTTCGCCGGCGTATCTGGGAGCTGGAGAAGCGCCGCGCGCATGTTCCTTGGGTGGCCTGGGGGACAACCTCCATGGTGGCGCGGTCGGTGGCGAAGTTCGGCTCAGCGGAATTGCGGGAAGAGGTGATGCCCAGGGTTTTCAGCGGCGAGGTCCGGCTGTGCCTCGGCTACACCGAGCCGGAAGGCGGCTCTGACATTGCCACCTGCAAAACCCGCGCGGTGCGCGACGACTCAGGAGATGGAAGCTGGCTGATCAACGGGTCGAAGATGTTCACCACCGGCGCGCACATGTGTCAGTACGTTTTCCTCATCACCAACACCGCCCCGGATGCACCAAAACACAAGAGCCTGACCATGTTCCTGGTTCCGCTGAACTCACCGGGCATCGAAATCCAGGGTCTGCGCACCGTCGACGGCGACCGGACCAACATCGTCTACTACAGCGACGTCCGGGTTGACGACAAGTACCGGCTGGGCGACGTGGACGCGGGCTGGACTGTGCTTCGCGAGCCGCTTAACACCGAGCACGGCGCAGTCGCTTCCGCTGCCGACGGCTTGCAGGACACATCGATCATGATGCACCAGGCCGGAACTATGGCCACTGCGGTGGACAACGCCGTGGCACGCGTGAGCCAGCGCGACCCGAGCGGGAATCGGCTTCTCGACGATCAGTCGGTCGCGTACCGCCTGGGCCGCTGCTTCGCCCGGATAGAAGCATCGCTATCGGCACCGAATATCTACGGGCGCGTGTCCAACGCGCAGACGATGCGAGACGTCTCCCCGGACCTGATGGACATACTGGGGGCGGCATCAGCCCTGCCGTTCGGGACAGACGGGGCGGCCGACGACGGCAGTGCCGAATACGTCTACCGCTTCGCCCCGTTGGTCGGAATCTACGGCGGCACGCTTGAAGTGTTCCGCAACATGATCGGCCAGTACATGCTTGGGCTGGGCAAGCCCAATTACTCGCCGCCGGCCACGAAGGTCTCCTGACACCGGAGCTGCGAAACGCATGGTCGTGGCAACGCTTCGCTATCGTCGCCGGGCTCGTCATATGACTCTCGCCGGACCGGGCGCTTAGTTCGTCCGCACCTGACCAATGACTGTTTGGTTGGACACGCGGCTTCGGGGATACCCCTGGGGGGATAGGATAGAATGTCACGAGCGAAGGGACCATGATGGTTGGGGACGAAGACAGCATTGCCGCAGTACTGAATCGGCTGCGGCGCGCGCAGGGCCAACTTGCCGGCGTGATCTCGATGATAGAGCAGGGCCGCGATTGCAAGGACGTCGTCACCCAACTCGCTGCGGTGTCGCGCGCGCTCGACCGCGCCGGCTTCAAGATTGTTGCCACTGGGCTGCGCGAGTGCGCAACTGGAAAAGGGGCAAAGGGAAAGAAGCCGCTGACGGAAGCCGAGCTGGAGAAACTCTTCCTCGCACTGGCCTGACACGCCGGCAAAGCCACGCACACTGGCTCGAATCCTGTCTCCACGCGCGGTCCAGATCGCTGGCGGCGCGGCAACTGTCGAGGACTCCGATGGGCGTCGAATCCATCTTCATAGCGGCTTGAACGCGGCTTAACGCGCCGAGGCAGCCATCCGGCGGGACGCAACTACTCTTCGGAATTGTGAATACCCTACGGGGTATAGTATCTAGCTATGATCGTCGCGGGTACCAATGGGCCGAATGAATTTCGCAAGTCCTGGGCCAATCGCGGCCGGTGCGCCCAAAAGACATCGAAATGGGGGCCGAATGGCCCCGTTCGGTGCACCGGCGCCGGCGTGAAGCTGACAGACGAGGCCGCGAAACCAAAAATGAGGACTGAGGACACGTAGATGCTCACCATTCTCAAACGGGCCTGGGTACCCCTGGTCGTCGTGGCGGCAGTTGTACTCGGCGGTGTCGCCGTCAGTCGGCTTCGCGGCGTTTTTGGCTCCGACGAGATCTTTACTGCGACGGGCAGCAGCGCCGAACCACTCGAGCCTTCGCACCTCAAGCGCGTGACATACGAGGTTTACGGGCCCAGCGAGTCAGCAGGAAGCGTGAGCTACCTGGACAAGAACGCCCAGCCGGAACAGGCAAACTTTACCAGCCTGCCCTGGACTTACACGATCACCACGACCGTGCCGGCGGTGATCGCCAACGTCGTGGCACAGGGCGATAGCGAAAACATTGCGTGCCGCATCACAGTCAACGGTGAGGTCATGGACGAGCAATCGTCCGCGGGGCACCACGCCCAAACCTCCTGCCTGGTGAAGGCCGCATGAACACCGACCACGATGCCCGTCCGAAATTCATGCGGTTCGTCCGCAGGTTCGCGGTGCCGATCCTGCTGGCCTGGCTGCTGCTCACTGTTGCCGTGAACGTGCTTGTGCCGCCAATCGAGTCGGTCGCGCGAAACCACGCGGTGACAATGTCGCCGCAAGACGCGCCAGCGATGATCGCCGCCAAACGCATCGGCGAAAAATTCCACGAGTCGGACTCCGACAGCATCGCGATGATCGTCCTGGAGACCGATACACAACTCGGCGACGAGGCGCGCCGCTATTACGATGGCCTCGTCAAAAAGCTGCAAACCGACCCCAAGCACGTGGAGCACGTCCAGAACGTTTGGGGAGACCCACTCACTGCGGCTGGTGTCCAGAGCCGGGACGGCAAAGCCGCTTATGTCGAACTCAATCTGGCCGGCAACCAGGGCAGCACCCTCGGAAACGAGTCCGTCAAAGCGGTACGGGCGATCGTTGACAAGTCAGCGCCGCCCCCAGGGCTCAAGGTCTACGTCACCGGTCCGGCAGCGCTTACGACCGATATGAACGAAGCCGCCGACAAGAGCATGTTCAAAATGATGGGCGTCACTGGCGTGGTCATCATGATCATGCTCTTCATCGCCTATCGTTCCATCAGCACGGTGCTCCTGGTCCTCGTCATGGTTGGCTTCGAGATGGGCACGGCCAGAGGGGTTGTCGCGATTCTAGGGAACTACGATTTGTTGGGGTTTTCGACGTTCGTGGTGGCCATGCTCTCATCCCTGGCGATCGCCGCGGGAACCGATTACGCGATATTTCTGATAGGCCGTTATCAAGAGGCACGTCAGGCCGGTCAGGATCGAGAAACGGCCTATTACACGATGTTCCGCGGGACCTTCCACATCATCTTGGGCTCCGGGTTGACGATCGCTGGGGCTACTTTCTGCCTGCATTTGGCGCGACTGTCGTATTTCAAGGCGCTGGGCATCCCATCAGCGATAGGACTGGTGGTCGTCGTCACGGGCGCGCTGACCGCGGCGCCGGCCGTTGTAGCCGTGGCCACGCGATTTGGTTTGCTCGACCCGAGACGGATGATCAAGACGCGTGGCTGGCGGCGCATCGGCACCGCCACGGTGCGCTGGCCCGGTGCGGTGTTTGCGGCCTCGCTGGTCATCGCCATAATCGGCATCCTCATCGTGCCGAGCATGAAGCTCAGCTACAACGATCGCTTTTACATACCCCGCAACCTGCCATCGAATATCGGATATGCAGCCGCAGAGCGGCATTTCAGCGCCGCCACGATGAATCCCGACATCCTCATGATCGAAAGCGATCACGACATGCGGAATAGCGGCGACATGATCATTCTGGACAGGCTTGCCAAAGATGTGTTTCGGTCCCCGGGAATCGCGATGGTGCAAAGCATCACCCGGCCGTTGGGCGGCCCAATCGAGCACACGTCAATACCGTTCCAGATCAGTGCTCAGTCGATTCCGATACAGCAGAACCTTCAGTTCATGAAGGACCGGATGACCGACATGCTCAAGATGAGCGACGATCTCGGCGCCATGATCGGCTCGATTCAGCGGATGCAGGGCTTGGTGGGCCAGATGGGCAATACGACTCATCACATGGTCGGCGATATGGGCGACATGAAGGCGACCCTGGACGAGATGAGGGGACACCTGGCGGACTTCGACGATTTCGCGCGACCGTTCCGCGGTTACTTGTACTGGGAACCGCACTGTTTCGACATTCCCGCCTGCTGGGCGACCAGGTCGGTGTTCGAGGCGATCGACGGTGTGGACAAGTTCAGCCAGGATATGGGCACGCTGATCAAGGACATGAACAATATCGACGCGATAATGCCTCAGATGTTGGCCCAGTTCCCGCCGATCATCGCGGTCGCGACGTCCATGCGGGGGACCCTGCTCACAATCCACAGTAGCTTTTCGGGTCTGGTCACGCAGATGTCCCAGATGACCGATACGGCAAGCGCCATGGGTCAGGCATTCGACGCATCGAGGAGTGGCGACTACTTCTACCTGCCGCCGGAAGCGTTCAATAATCCTGACTTTCAGCGTGGTCTGAAACTTTTCCTGTCGCCGGACGGCAAGGCCGCGCGTTTCATCATCACCCATGACACCGACCCGGCAACTCCGGCGGGCATTTCGGCGGTCAAACCGGAACTGGACGCAGCCCATCAAGCGGTGAAGGGAACGGCCCTGACCGAAGCCAGGTTCTACCTGGCCGGGACGGCGGCCATATACCGCGATATCCAGTCGGGCTCCAACTATGACCTGCTAATCGTCGGAATCGCTGCGTTGACACTAATTTTCGTCGTCATGCTGATCATCACACGAGCACTCGTTGCATCCCTGGTGATCGTCGGAACTGTACTGCTATCGCTGGGTGCCGCTTTCGGGCTGTCGGTCTTGGTTTGGCAGCACCTCTTCGGCCTGGATTTGAATTGGATCGCGCCGGTGTTCGGGTTGATCATCCTGCTCGCCGTCGGCTCCGACTACAACCTGCTGCTGGTGTCGCGGTTCCAGGAGGAGATCGGTGCCGGTTTGAAGACCGGCATCGTTCGCTCCATGGGGGAAACCGGTGGTGTCGTGACCGCGGCGGGCCTGGTCTTCGCCTTCACCATGATGTCCATGGCCGCCAGTGACCTCGCCTCGATCGGCCAGGCCGGCAGCACGATTGGTCTCGGCCTGCTGTTCGACACGCTGATCGTGCGTTCACTGATGACGCCGTCGATCGCCGCGCTGCTCGGGCGCTGGTTCTGGTGGCCGCAACGAGTGCGGCCACGCCCGGCCAGTTATATGCTGCGTCCCTTTGGGTCGCGTCGGCTGGTTCGATCGCTCCTGCTGGGCGAGGACGCCGATGGCAAGCGCCAGATGCCGGCAATGAGCCGCCAGGATCAATCGAGTAACCCGGATCAATCGAGGGCGGATTTAGTGGCTCCGTGATCGAGTGCGGCCACGTTGCTGGTGCCGCGCTTGTCGCCGACTGGCAGCGCGGTCCCCGGTCAGCCGTGTCCGTAGATGATCCCTAGCATCTTGAGGTTGATGCGGACGAAACGCCAGAACTGGAAGAGCACGTTCTGACGCATCCGCAGCGTTGCGCGGGTGGGCAGTGGGGCGTCGCCGATGCGCTCCGCGGTCCGCATGTCCACTTCTGAGTAGTAGATGTCGTCGTCCATGGGAGCGTCCTTCACTCGGGAGTCATTCAGGTATCAGCCACCAAAACGGTCTGGCCATGGCCTTGTAGATGAACAGGTGGTGCAGCATTACTTTGATCCAGTGACCGGCCAGGCCCAACTCTCCAGAGGTGCCGGCGATGTCACGGCCCGTCTGCGGGTACTTCGCCGGATCGGGGACGACCGGGAACATGGTCATCGCGGCGGCTGAGCCACCACGCAAGCCGGTACCGGCTGAGGCGACGCACGCGGCACCCATGGTCGCCATTGATGCGCGGTGGGCGGGGGCGGCGGGGTTCTTGATGCGGTCACGGATGGTCTCGGCTACGGTCTTGGCCATGACGCCTGACGGCATGCCGGTGCGTGGCGGGCTGGGGCTGATGACCGTCCCGCTGGGACTCTTGCGTGGCCGGGAGATTGGGTGCGGCGGCGCGAACGCGATGCCAGGCGCGAAGATGTTCGGGTAAGCCAGGGACTCATAGGTTTTCGGCCAGTCCTCGGCGGACCACTCGTCGTAGGGTTTACCCGAGTAGTCGGCGTCGACCTTGAGGAAGCCGGACGGCGCGAACAGCCTGGACGTGATTTCGGTACCGTTCTTGTCGTAGGCGGCCAGGGGGACCCCCTTGAACGGCGGCAGCAACATCGCGAAGTCGAAGTCCAGGTCGTGCTCCTTGCCGTCAAGCTGCTCATACCGCAGCTTGCCTTCCATCACTTCATGCACGGCGGCCTGAGTGATGGCCTTGACACCGCGCTCGCGGAACAGCGACTCCGTCCACAGCCGGCTGGACTGCAGGAAGCCCTTGTCGACGAATCTCATGCCGTCGACGCCGAAGTCGCCCAATTCGTACTCGTTGGTGAGGTAGACGATCTCAGCGAGGTCGCGCACCCCCGCGGTGCGCAGCGTGTGCTCGACGTTGAAGGTGTACTCGAAAGCTGCGCCCTCGCAGGTACAGGTGCCATGTCCGACGCCGATGACAAGGCGCTGCTTCTCGCCGGTTTGCAGTTTGGCGATGACCCGATTGAGCGCTTCGGCCGTCTCGATGGCGTGATCCGCGGTACACACCGAGTATGAGTGGCCGCCAGGACCGAGGCCCGGCGTGGCCGCGAAGTTCAGTTGCGGGCCAGTGGCGTTGATGAGGTAGTCGTAAGTCAGAGAACTGGTTTCGCCACGGCGCTCGTCATCGGTGTAGGTGAAATCCACCGAAGGCGAGGGTTGTTCGCCCGTTCCCTCGGGGCGGATTGCAGTAGCGAAACCCTGGTGGAAGACGATGCCCTTGCGTCGATAGATCGGCTTGAGCGGTATCAACACCTTGCTCGCGTCCATCCGGCCGACGCCGACCCAGATGTTCGACGGGATCCAGTTCCAGTCCGCATTCGGGGAAACGACAACGACCTCGTCCGTGCGGGGTAGCCATCGACGCAGGTGTAGCGCGGCGGTGTGTCCGGCTATACCAGCGCCGAGGATGACGACTCTTGCCATTGATGCTCCTCGGTGAGACCAGGGCGACAGGACAGGACCGCCACCGTCGTATCCTATACCCTCCGGGGTATATCTGTGGTTGCGAGCCAGCCGAACGTTCAGATATCAGCATGTCTTGGGCGGCTGAGCCTTCCCTAGGGCCGATAGTCTCTACCGCGACTGTGTTTGTGGGGGGAATCATTCCGACTATGACAGACGCACCGGAATCCAAGGCCGAGTCGGTCACGATGACCGGGAAGCATTCCCACGACCAGCGATACGATGCAACGGGTCGACTTGGTCAAGTCTTGGCGTGGGTGGGCATCATCGCTGGCGTGGTGTTCGTCACGGCGGTGATCTTCTTCTCGGGGATCTTGTTCGGCTGGTCCGCGAGTGGCCACTTCGGCAGCGACCCTGATGGCCGACCCGATGGTGCCGGTGCCATGACCGGCACCTGCCCGATGATGGGCCAACGCGGGATGATGAGACCCGGGGACATGGGTCCGGGCCGACGAATGGGTCCGGGTCCGTCGCCCGTGACGACAGGACCGAGCACGCTGCAGCCCTAACCGGAGCGGCCGATCGGGGGGCTTTGGCCCAGTTTCCAATTGGCATTGGGGATACCGTCACTCCCGAGTGACCTGGGCGGTCGTTGGTACAGCCACGGAGAGCGTCACAACCCCGCGGTTTTCGCGGCGTGCGCCGTCATACCAGACACCTGAGGGCGGCTGGCGCTTGCGCCGAGAAGGCCTGCCACTGGCCCCCTTCGCGACCCTGTCGGTCTTCGCCGTATTCGAACTGTTGAACTTCGCGCCGTTTTGGAGCGGGTTATTCCGTCCGAGTGGTTTGGCCAATTGCGCTGATCGCGGCTTCTAGTTTTGCGGAAGCTTCGTCGGAGATTGCCTTTAGCGCTCCCGCCTGGCCCGTGATCTCGACCATGAGTTGCGGGTCCATTGCCTCGACCAGCACCGTGTCACCTTGACCGTCTGGATCGGTGCGCACGACGACGTTGCACGGCAACAACTGGCCGATCTGCCGGTCCACATCCAGAGCGCGGTGCGCCAGTGTCGGATTGCAGGCACCCAAGATCAGGTAGTCCTCCATATCCACGCCAAGCTTCTGATTCAGTGTGGCCTTGACATCGATTTTGGTCAGGATGCCAAACCCCTGATCGGCCAGGGCTCGCGTGGTCCGCTCAACCGCTTCCTCGAAGGTGCTCTTCAACTTCGTCGTCAGACCCACGGTCATTGCTACTCCTTATGTTTCCGCTGTACCGATATTCCGTTGTGGCCCTGCGGGTTCAGGGGAGGGCCCACATTGCCACCCGGGATACGCTCCCATCTTGACCCAGTATACCCCTATGGGTATATCTCGCGCCAGTAACCCAGCAAGCCGCCGCCACTTTCCTGCGCAAAGTAGGAATACCCATACGGGTATAGCTATTATAATAGGCATGAGCGAGCACAATCACTACCACGACGTACTGAACGACCTGAACCCGCAGCATCGTGCCTTGCGCAAAATGATCCCGGAGGTGTACCGGGGATTCGGCGAGATGAGTAACGGCGCGCTGACCTCCGGGGCGTTGGACAAAAAGTTCAAGGAGCTGATCGCTGTGGCCATCGGGGTCGTAGCCGGGTGTGACGGCTGCATTGCCTCACACGCTCAGGGTGCCGCTCGGGCTGGAGCCTCCAAAGAGGAAGCCGCCGAAGCCATAGGTGTAAGTATCCTGATGCACGGTGGGCCGGCGACCATCTACGGCGCGCGTGCTTACGATGCGTTCTGCGAATTCGCCGACGCCCCAGCCGGATCGCCCCAATGAGTACGACAAAGCCGGATAGAATCCCGCAGCCAATGGGTTCGGTGGTTGCAGGCGGCTAGAACAGCGCGCAAGCTGCGCGCGCTGGGCCGACGTAGATCGGTAGATTACGAAAATGGTTCACGCTCAGAGGGCTTACGACTCGCTGCTAGCGGGACCATCGGCCCTACCGCCGAACGTCGATTGGGTTGCATGCTGCAAGGTAGCGGGACTCCACATGCCGTGCTTCGGCTGGTAGATCACCCCGTCCGATACGTGTGAATTGGGAATTGCTTTTAGGAGAAGGAAAGGTTGTTATGACCGCCAGTACAGAGGTCGCCGTCGCCACGACACCCATGCCCCGTATCGGCGACGCGGCCCCCGAGTTCATCGCGCAGACTACTCAGGGCGAAGTTAATTTTCCTGGCGACTACAAAGGCAAATGGGTGATCCTCTTTTCACACCCGGCCGACTTCACGCCCGTCTGCACAACAGTGCTCATGACTTTTGCTTCGATGCAACAAGAGTTCAGTGCCTACAACACTGAACTCTTAGGACTCTCGGTCGACGGGCTCTACAGTCACATCGCCTGGCTGCGAATTATCAAAGAAAAGATTTCCTTCCGTGACCTCAAAGACGTCGAAGTCGCTTATCCGGTAATCGATGACGTTGGAATGCATGTCGCGAAACGATATGGGATGATCATGCCCGGCGAAGACTCGACGAAGGCGGTGCGGGCGGTTTTCATCGTCGACCCCAAGGGTGCGATCCGTGCGATCATCTACTACCCGCTAAGCCTCGGACGCAACTTCGACGAATTGCTACGTGTCGTCAAAGGACTGCAGACGGCAGATCATTTCGGCGTCGCAACTCCGGCTGACTGGCGGCCGGGCGAACCGGTGATTCTGCCCGCTCCGGGCTCCTCCGGCACCGCGCAGGAGCGCATGGACGGACACATCGAATGCGATGACTGGTTCTTCTGCACCAAAGAGCTAACGCTCGACGAGGTCGAATCCGCCATTCGGATTGGCTAAGGCACGTCCCCGCATCTCCCGCAGCGTCAGGTTCTCGGCGTCCTCTCCGGCAGACGCAAAATCCACAGAAACCTCGGGCGGGTTCGCGCGATCCTGCTGGGGGCACCTCCCGCTTGCGGGGGACTGCTCGTCGAGGTCAGGTGGTCAGGATCGTCGCCGCGGCGGTACCGGGCGCGCCGTACAGCTGGGTGAACCCGACCTTGGGATTACCGGGCACCTGACGGTCGCCCGCCTCACCGCGGAGTTGCCGAACGATTTCGTGGATCTGGCGCAGTCCGGAGGCGCCGATGGGCTCGCCGTTGGCGATAAGACCGCCATCGGTGTTGACCGGCATGGTGCCGCCGATCTCGGTGGCGCCATCGGCCAGCAGCTTCTCCTGGTCGCCGTGCTCGCAGAACCCACACTCGGCCATGTGGATGATTTCGGCACCGGCATCGGTGTCCTGCAACTGGATCACGTCGACGTCGGCGGGAGCCACGCCGGCTTTCTCGAACGCGGCCTGCGCGGCGTACACGGTCGGCGCTAGGTCTTCTTCGACTGGGGCGAAGGTGGTGTTGACCTCGTACGCTCCGTAGCGGCGGGTGCGAACCTCCACCGCGCGCAAATAGATGGGCTTGGACGTGTAGCGGTGCGCGATGTCGGCCCGGCACATCACCACCGCCGCGGCGCCTTCGTCGGGTGCGCAGAACATGTACTGGGTCAGCGGATAATTCAGTATCGCAGAGTTGAGAATGTCTTCTTCGGACATCGGTTTGCGGCGAAACGCGTTCGGGTTCAACGCCCCGTTGCGGAAGTTCTTGGCCGCGACCATGGCGAGCGTCTGCGCAGAGATGTTGTGGTCGTGCAGATAGCGGTTCGCCTTCATGCCGAAGAACTGGGTGGTCAGATACTGCCCGTTCTCCGCGTACCAGCTCGGCATACCCACCAGCGCAGGGTCTTCGGTGAACGCCCCGCGCGGGTGCTTGTCCAAGCCGATGGCGATGCCGATGTCGTAATCGCCCAACCGGATTCCGTCGGCGCAGGCCTTGGCCGCGCTGGCCGCGGTCGCGCACGCGTTGAACACATTGGTGAATGGGATACCGGTCAGACCGACCATGGCGACGATGGCATCCGGATTAGCCACCGTCCAGCTACCGCCGGTGGCGAACTGGACGTCCTTCCACGCGATACCAGCGTCGGCGACCGCGGTACGGATCGCGTCAACGCCCATCTCCATCGCGGACTTGCCCTCGAAGCGACCGAACGGGTGCAGACCCACCCCGATAACAGCAACCTCGGGATTACTGCTCACGCGATGGCCCCTGCGTTCTTGAGTTCCTCAATGCGGTCCCAGTCCATCCCGATCTCCATCAGAACGAGTTCCGTGTGCTCGGAGGCTTGCGGCGCCCTGGTCGTGACCAACGGTTCGTGATTGAACTGGACCGGCCCGCGCACGACGCGGAACGGCTTCCCGCCCGCGGCGACCTCGACTTCGGCGATCATGTCGTTGGCGATGGCCTGCTCGTCGGCGGCCAGGTCGATGAGGCTCTGGAACGGCGCCCACTGACCTTTCATCGTTCTCAGGTGCTGCCGCCAGTAGTCAAAAGGCTTGCCGGCGATGGCCTTCGCAATCAATTCCGCGGCCGCATTGGCATTTTGAATCAACGGGAGTACTTCGGAAAAGCGCGCGTCGTCGGCCGCCTCGGGGATGCCGAGGTGCTCGAAGGTGTCGCGGATGTAGCCGGTCGGGCTGATGATGCAGAAGTTGATCGTGCCGCCATCGGACGCCTGGTAGTTACCCATGAAGGGATTCACCATCGGGCCGGCAGCCCCCGGCATCGGGGTGCGCATGACCTGGCCAGTCTCCATGCCTTGCGTCACGCTCGCACCCGCCGCCCACCACGCGGTGCTCAGCAATGACACGTCAAGCTCCAAGGCTTCGCCGGTGCGCTCCCGATGCAGCAACGCCGCCGAGATGCCTCCGGCAATGAACATGCCACCGATAGAGTCACCAAAAGCGGGAATGCCCTGTGACAGTGGTGCGCCCAGCTCTTCGGGGGTCAGCGCGTAGCCCACGCCGCTGCGGGTCCAGAATGCTGTCCCGTCATAGCCACCGGCGTCGCGTTCGGCTCCCTTGTCGCCGTACGCGCTACCGCGGGCATAGACGATGTTCGGGTTCACCGCGCGGATGTGTTCGATGTCGAATTTGTTCTTTTGTCGCACCGAGGGCATGTAATTGGTCAGGAAGACGTCGGCGGTCTTGGCCAGCTCGTAGATCACTTCCTGGCCGCCCGGCGTGGAGATGTCGATCCCGACGCTGCGCTTGCCCCGGTTGGGGTGCTCCATCAGCGGATGCCGCTCCGGATCGAGCTGGATGCCGCCCATGTTGATGAACCCGCGTTGCGTATCCCCGCGCAACGGGTGCTCGACTTTGAGCACGTCCGCCCCCCAGTCGGCCAGGATGGCTCCCGCCGCCGGGACAAACGTGAACTGTGCAAGCTCGAGGACTCGAAAGCCCGCCATTACTTTGACCAATTCAACCCTCTTCTGACGTGTTGCCGGTCGACTCTTCTCGCGAGCGTAACCCCACGGCGTAATCCCTCATGATTTTTCGCAGTCAGGTTACGCTCGCGCGAGATTCGCAATGGCGTCGAATGTGACCGGCATGGCCGTTGGCGAACGGAAGGGCTGACCGTGGATGTGCGGATCGTCGTCGGTGACCAGGTTGACGTTGGCCACCCGACTCAGTAGGCACTCGAGTGCGACGCGGGTTTCCAGCCGCGCCAGGTGCAGACCTAAACAGGTGTGCTCACCGGCGGCGAAGGAGATGTGCGGCACGTGCTTGCGGAAGATATCGAACTCTTCGGAACGCTCCCAGCGCCGCTCGTCCCGGTTGGCCGAACCCATACACACGCCGATCACCGCGCGGGCTGGTATCGAAACCCCTTCCAGCTCAACTTCTTCGGTGGTGAATCGCTGCACGGTGGTCAGCGGCGTCTCGAAGCGCAGCCCCTCCTCGATCGCCTGCGGGATCAGCTCGCGATCTTCTTGCAGCGCGGCGAACTGGTCGGGATGGGTGAGCAGCAGGTAGAGCAGGTTTCCCGAGGACCGGTAGGTGGTTTCCAGCCCGGCGGGCAGCAGCAGCCGCAGAAACGAATAGATGGCTTCGTCGTCGAGCTTTTCGCCATCGATCTCGGCGCTGACCAGATCGCCGATGATGTCCTCAGTGGGTTTGGATTTGCGCTTCTCGATCTGCTCGAGGAAGTAATCCTTGAGCGCCGCGGACGCCTCGAAGGCGCGTTCGTAGTTGACGTGGTAGCTGATCAACTCCACGGCGCGCTTGCGGAACATGGCCAGGTCTTCGTCCGGCAGGCCCAATAGTTCGGCGATGACGCGGGTGGGAAATTCGAAAGTGAAATTACGGACCAGGTCGGCTTCGCCGGTGTCGATGAATTCGTCGATCAGCCTATTGCAGATCGGCCGCACGATAGCGGGCTCCCATCGGACCAGCGCTTTGGACTTGAATGCCGCCGACACCAGGTTGCGATGGTCGCGATGCTTCTTCCCGTCCATCGCCAGGATGGTCGGACCCATGAACAGGCCGATTGTCTTGTCGTAGGGCTTGGAGGTGAATACCCGCCCGTCGCGGAACACCTTGTTAACCGCGTCGAACGACACCGCGGAGTACTCGTTTTTGGGCCGCATGGACTCGGGGGTCTTCGAGTAGTCCATGACGGTGCCGCGGAAGACGCCGCCGACTCTGCGCTTCTGCGCGAAAAACGGGTAGGGATCGCGCAGGGTAACGGCTTGGTCGCCGGTGCCGGCGGCTTCCTGACCGGGTTTGTCAACGTGGGTCGTCACCTGATCTCCAAGCACCTCGGCGCGAACGGGCAGTCCTTGCGTAAGATCATACTGTAATTCTTACAGTAGGCAATATGGGCACCACCGCAGTTCTATGCTGGAGTCTCCGGCCGAAAAGGTGAGTCATGAGCACACTCGATGAACGAGCTGACATCAACGTCGCCGAACAACAGCGGGCCGCGCTGGGCGCGATCCTGAATCGACAGCGACAAGCCTTCATGGACGACGGACCGCCCAGCGTCGCCCTAAGGCGCAACCGCATCGACCGGCTGATGGCGCTTGTCCTGGACAACACCGACGCGTTTGTCGAAGCCATGGCCGCCGATTTCGGCACCCGATCCAAGGCGGCGACGTTGTTCACCGAGGTCATCGGCATGATCTCGGTGATCGAGCACACCAGATCCCATGTCGCTCAATGGATGCGGGCAACCAAGCTGATGCGAATGGCGCGGCTGGGCGGCTTGCGTGCCGAAGTGCAGCCCTCCCCGCTCGGGGTGGTGGGAATCATCGGTCCCTGGAACTTTCCGCTCAACCTCGTCGTCCTCCCGGCCGCGACCGCGTTCGCTGCCGGCAATCGGGTGATGATCAAAATGTCGGAGATCACCTCCAACACCGCGGACCTGATGAAGGCGACGGCACCGCGATACTTCGATCAGGCCGAACTCGACATCGTCACCGGCGGCCCGGACGTGGCGGCCGTTTTCGCCGGACTGCCGTTCGATCATCTGTTCTTCACCGGCTCGCCGTCGGTGGGTGCACTGGTGCAGCGGGCCGCCGCGCAGAACCTGGTTCCGGTGACGCTGGAGCTGGGCGGCAAAAACCCCGTCGTCGTTGGGCCCGGCGCCAACGTTCGTCGATCGGCGGCGCGGATCGCGCAGGGCCGCATGGTCAACGGCGGGCAGGTCTGCATCTGCCCCGATTACGTGTTCGTGCCTGACGAGCACGTGGACACCTTCGTCGACACCGCGCGTGACACCCTGCGCGGGATGTTCCCCAGCATCGTCTCCAACGGTGACTACTGTTCGTCGGTCGACCAGGCCAACTTCGACAGGGTCGTCGGCCTGATCGAGGACGCGCGGGCCAACGGGGCGAGTGTGGAAGCGGTGGCCCCGGATGGGGAGCAGTTGCCTGATCCCGCGACCCGCAAGATCGCCCCCACCATCGTCCGTGATATCGAAGACCGCATGAAGATCGCCGACGAGGAGATCTTCGGCCCAGTTCTTGTGGTCAAGGGATATTCTCGGCTGACCGAGGCCATCGACTACATCAATCGGCGACCGGCCCCGCTGGTGGCCTACTGGTATGGACCCGACGATGCGGACTTCCGCACTTTCGTCGGCAGCACCCGGAGCGGCGGCGTCGCCCGTAATGATTTTGCGGCCCATATGATTCCGTCGGCTGCGCCGTTTGGTGGCGTGGGCCGCAGCGGAATGGGCGCCTACCACGGCAAGGCCGGCTTCGACACGTTCAGCCATCAACGATCGGTGGTGGGCAGCGATCTACCCTTCAGTCTCACCGGATCCGCGGCCCCGCCGTTCGGGAGTTCGTTGCGGATGGGCGCCGACGCCATGATGCGGATGACCCGGGCCCGCACGCGCCGCCGGCTCAAGGGCTGGCCCGGCAGCTAGCGGCCCGAACGCGACATCGTCAAGCGTGAGGCGTGACCCAGCAGGCCAACGTATCGCGCGCCGAGAAGACGAGGCAGCGCCGCCATGGCGATCCCGTCGGGCCCGATCAGGATTCTGGCACGGTTTCTGTCGGCTCCATGGAGAATGATGCGGGCCGCCTTCTCGGGCGTGGTGAGTGCCGCACGCTCAAAAATTCTTCTTACCTGGTCCGGATCCGTCTCGGCCTCCGCGACACGCATGCTCGCCCCGAAGTTGGTCCGCACCACACCCGGATGCACGCAGTGCACCGTCACCGGACGGCGTTCCACGATCATCTCTTGCCGGAGTGCCTCGGTAAAGCCGCGCACCGCGAATTTTGAGGTGCTGTAGGCGCCCTGGTAGGGAACCGCCATCAATCCGAAGGCACTGGACAGGTTGACCAACCGTGCCGGTCGCTTGCGGGAGCCCGATTCGATGAGCTGCGGCAGAAATGCCTTGGTCCCGTTGACGACACCGCCGATGTTGATGCCGATGAGCCAGTCGAAGTCGGTCCAGGACATGTCCGCCACGCTGGCCATCAGATCGACCCCGGCATTGTTGAAAACCATCGAAGCTGGTCCGAGGTCGCGCCGTACGTCTTCGGCGTACGCCAGAACCGCTGCTCGGTCAGCGACATCGACCTGGTAGGTCGTCACCTTGCCGGGGCGGCACGCCGCCTGGGTTTTCGCCAGCCCCTGCTGGTCGATGTCTGAGGCTGCGACGTGTGCGCCGTTGTCGGTGAGCGCGAGCGTTAGTGCGCGGCCGATGCCGGAGCCGGCGCCCGTGACCACGGCGACGCGATCTTGGTACTTCATCGAATTCCCGCCTCGACGATCGACCGGATCCGGTCGACCGACACTTGAATATTGTTCTGCAGATCTGGCCGGCGATCCCACACGAACAGGAAGAGACGTTCGAAGGCCAGAACGGCGAAAGGCAGCGGAACGCACATCCGGCACTCCTCGGTCAGACGGGTGGCGCCGGCAGTGGAACCGGGCTCGATGAAGTAGGTCCACTGCGTCCAGTCCCGTCCCATTACCTGGACGACGAACGAAAACTTGTGTGCTGGTTCGGCTTCAACGACTTTCGCAACGGTACGCCATCGGCCAAGCCGCCGCCGGTTCCACGCATTAAAACGATCCGGGGCCAGCCACTCGGCGCGCACCGTCTCCGGACTCCACTCGGGGATTCGCGTGACATCGGAGACGACCGCGTAAATCTCGTCCGCGGAGGCTCGCACCTCGGTTGACGCCGAAAGTGTCTCGTCCTTTTGCAGCAATGACATCTGATATCCCTTGCTAGTCGCTCAGTGCCTGTTCACGCGCCCACCGGTAATCGGCCTTGCCCGACGGGCTGCGCTCGATGACGTTGCGGAACACGATCGCCTTGGGAAGCTTGTAGCGCGCCAACGTCTTCGCGGCGTGTGCAACCAACTCATCGGCGTCGGCGTCAACCCCCTCGGCGAGCGCGACAACGGCGACGACCTCCTGGCCCCAACGCTCGCTCGGGCGTCCGGTGACCACCACGTCGGCCACGGCGGGGTGCGATGCCAGCGCGGTTTCGACTTCCTCGACGAAGATCTTCTCGCCGCCGGAATTGATCGTCACCGAGTCGCGGCCCAGCAGCTCGATGTGGCCGTCGGCGGTGTGCCGCGCCCGATCACCGGGGACCGCGTACCGAACGCCATCGATGAGCGGGAATGTCGCGGCGGTCTTGGTGGCGTCGCCCTTGTAGCCAAGGGGAACATGGCCCCGTTGCGCCAGCCAGCCGATCCCGTCGTGACCCGGTTCCAGGATCGTTCCCAGATCTTCGGCGGCCACAAAAGTATCCGGCCCGGCGTTGAACGTGCCGGTAGACACCGCTCCCGACATCGACAGGTGGTGCATCTGCGCTCCGGTCTCCGACGACCCGACGCCATCGGCGACGACAACGTTCGGCAGCACCTCGATCAGACGTTGCTTGACGAACGGGGTCATCAGCGCCCCGCCACTGGCAATCACGGCCAACGACGACACATCCGCGATGCCTTTCTCGATGGCGGCGAGTAAGGGCCGCGCCATCGCATCACCGACCACCGTCACCACCGACACCCCTTCGCGTTCGATAGTGCGGACAACGTCCTCGGCGTCGAAATGATCAACGACCGAGGGGAAGACGATGGACTGCCCCATGGTCAAGGCCGTCATTACGGTCCACTGGGCGGCACCGTGGATCAGGGGAGGCAGCACCATCAGCTTGGTGCCCGGGGCCGCGACCGCCGCCGCCACAATCTCATCGAGCGAGCCCGCGGGCTCGCCGGTGTACAGACTGCGGCCACCGAAGGAGGTCATGAAGATGTCATGCTGGCGCCACAGCACCCCCTTCGGCATCCCCGTGGTGCCACCGGTGTACAGGACGTACAAGTCGTCGGGTGAGTGCTGCACCGGCGCCGGCTTCGAAGCAGCACCGGCTGCGATGGCGGCCTCGTAATCCACCGCACCGTAGAGCAATTCGTTTCTTGAGTCGTCGGCGATCTGAATCAGGACGCGCAGCTGCGGCAGATCCTGCCGGACCTCGGCGACCCGCGGGGCGAACGCGGCATGGTAGATCAGGGCGGTCGCCCCAGAATCGGCCAGCAGATATTGCAGCTCACTCTTGACGTAGCGGAAGTTCACATTGAATGGGGCAACCCGCGCCTGAAAGCTGCCGAGCAACGCCTCCACGAATTCGTTCCCGTTGAACGCGTAGATACCGAGCAGATCCTGGCCCACCTCGTGCCCGGCGAGCTCGGAGCGGTCGGTGTGGCACCCCAGTCCACGGGATTGCAAGTATGCGGCGAGGTGGTTCGACCGTTTAATCGCCTGCGCATAGCTATAGCGCCGGTCGCCGTGGATCAGCAGGTCCCGGTCCGGAATCGCGGCCGCGACGGCCTTGGCGACAGCGGGTACCGTGAATTGTGCTGCGGTGTCTGACATCGTGCCTCTCACGGCTGGTGGGGAAGCAACCGGACCATCAGGCCGGTGGCCTCGCTGAGCAGCTTCCCGTCTGCAGCCGTCATGCTAGCGGAGATGAAGATCTTCCTGCCGTCGATCTCTGTGATGCGGCCCTGGGCGGTCAGTGGCTCCTCAATTGGGGTGATGCTGCGGTAGTCGACGTGCAGGAACGCGGTGCGAGTGGGCGGGCAAGATGCGCCCGTAACCACCATCCCGAATAGCCAGTCATAAAACAGCGGGATCATCCCGCCGTGCACGGCGTTGTTTCCGCCCACATGGGATCGAGTGAAGTGCCCTTTCATGGTGACGCCGTCGGGCCCGGAGTCTGGGACGCTCCATGGCGGCATCAGGGGATGACCGAATCCGGGCAGGTCAACGACTCGCCCGGCCGGTGCCTGCGCCGCCGGCACTTGGTGGCCGTCCAACAACGCGCAGGCGTCTTCGACGTGTTGGGCCGCGGTGGTCCACGTCGAACCGCCCGGGTCGGTGGAGACGGTCAGATCCTGCAAGCGGCGCAGCGCGGCGACAAACCGCCCTAGCCCAGGCGGCGTGTGATCGGCCGGCTTGATTTCGGGAAATCCGCCCCGGACGGGATGCGCTTCGGGAGCCGTGTCGGCTGTGTCCGTCATGGAGTCCCCTCGGCGTGCCGCTGCCACGAGTCAAGCAGCTCGTTTGTAGTGGTGATGGTCGCCAGTAGCGACAGCGTGTTGGCGATGATCGCGGCGCCGTACTCGGTGGGTATGCCGGCAACCGCATCTTTGGGCACAACGACGCGGTAGGCCGCGTTGACCGCGTCCATGACGAAGTTGGGGATCGCGATATTCAATGAAACGCCCACCACGACGACGGTGGATACTCCGAGGTTCCGCAGCACCGCGTCCAGGTCGGTGCCCCCCATCGGTCCGATGCCGTGCCACCTACTCAGCACTAGATCTGTTGGCTCGGGACCCAATTCGGGCAGCACGGCGGCCCCGGGTGTGCCCGGAGTGATCTCCACTTCACCGCGCCCGAGGGCGAATATCTTCGCGTTGTGGTTGGAGCCCAGTCCATCGGGTCGCCGCTGCACCAAGCAGTGCACGACGTGCACCCCCGCCGCCCGCGCCGCGGGCAACAGCCGAATGATGTTGGGCAGCGCGACGCGTCGTGCTTCTTCGGCGAGCGCCGCCAGCCCGGCGTTGGGGCCGATGACTGCGCCCTGGCACTCCTGGGTGACGATCGCCGTGTGCCCGGGCGCCGCCAGTTCGGCGAGTTGGGGCTTCATGCCGGAACGTCATAGAATTGCATCGCCCATTTCCGCAGTGCCATATACCCTTTCGCGTCCACCTTGGAGAGTGCCGGCTGCTCCACATACTTCTGGTAGCGCCAGATTTGCAGATCGTCGAAGACGGTGGACAGAAACTGCTTTTCGATGAGCTCCCGCAGCTTGCCGTGCGGCACGTCGGAGTCATCGCCGGGGATTCGCGGCCACCAGATCGAGTAGAACAGGTCCGAGGTCGCGTCGTCGACCGGTGTGCAGGTGAAGATCAGCCGATGGTTCTGCGCACCCTCGAAGACGCTGATCGCACCGCCCAGGCCGAACAAGTGGCTGTGGAAACGCAGCGCGAGATCGTCGGGGTTGTCACTGCGCGCATCCGGCCAACCCGCGACGAATTGCCATTCTTGGTCGACGATCTTCCAGTCCAGCACTCTGGGCGTCACCGTGGCGTGATGCACGTATTCGAAATGGGCACTGTCCGGGGCGTTCTCAGCCACGATCTGTGGATGCACCGGTTCACCCTCCGCACGCCGGGAGAACTCCGGATAGGCCCGGTAGTAGGCGGCCGGATCGGCCTCGAATTGCGGGAACTTGTGGAAGATGTCCGGCATCTCCCAGTGCGGCGCCTTGCCGTCCGGGTGGTGCCAGATAAACACGCAGTCGTACTGCTCACGGACGGGAAACACTCGGAGCGTCAGCGCGCGGTTGGGCCGGTCGGGTTGGTACGGGATGTATCGGTTGGTGCCATCGGGGCCCCACCGCCAGCCGTGGAACGGGCACTGGACGCAGTCGCCCACCACCGTGCCGCCATGGCCGATGTGCGCGCCGAGGTGTTTGCAGTGTGCCTCGAGTACATGCAGCTCACCGGACTCGTCGCGGTAAGCGACCAGGTCCTCACCGAAGTATCGAAGCGGCCGGACCTCGCCGGCCGGAAACTCGGGAGACCACCCCACCATGAACCACCCGGTGACCTTCCAGGTGAACGGGACTAACACGTCGGCGCCTCTCCCGATCGTTGATACTAAGACCGTTACAGTATAGATTTCAGCAGTTCGTTTTGTGCACGGCAAGGAGCGTTATGGCTGAAGAGCATGTTCGGGTGAATGCAGCGCAGTTCGACGCGCTGGTGATCGGCGCCGGATTCTCCGGCCTGTACATGCTGCATCGTCTCCGGCAGCTCGGAATACGCGCCCGGGTGCTGGAGATGGCCGAAAATGTCGGCGGCACCTGGCTCTTTAATCGATATCCGGGCGCCCGGTGCGACATCGAGAGCATCGAATATTCCTACAGCTTCTCCGAAGAGATTCAGCAGGAGTGGGTTTGGACGGAGTCGATGCCGGCCCAGCCCGAGATCGAGGCCTACCTGAATTTCGTCGCCGACCGGCTCGACCTGCGCCGCGATATCCAGTTCGGTACCAAGGTCGTCGCGATGGCCTTTGACGAGGAACCCGCCGCGTGGGTGCTGCGAACCGAGCGCGGCGAGTCTTTTACCGCCCCCTTCGTGATCGCCGCCTCGGGCATCTTGTCGGTGCCGCTGGAACCCGACATTCCCGGGATGAGCGCTTTCACCGGAACGTCGCTGTTCACCAGCCGCTGGCCGAAGGAGGGCTTCGACCTGACCGGAAAGCGGGTCGGCGTCATCGGCACCGGCTCGACCGGTGTTCAGCTGATCCCGGTCGTGGCTCGGGAAGCCTTGCAGCTCGGGGTATTTCAACGCTCGCCGACGTACACCCTGCCGTGGCGGGTGCACCAATTCCGGCCTGGGGAGCTCGACGAGATGAAGGCCCGCTACGGCGAAATCCGGGCGACCCAACGGGCACACCCGATCGGTGCCGCGCGGCTGAGCGCGTTCTCAGTACTACTCGAGATGCTCAGCAAGCCGGCATTGAAGTCGGCTTCGCGGGAAGAACAATTGCGCGCTATCGACGAGAACGGCATCTTGGGTGCGCTGAGCTGGGGCGATATCTTTTTCGACATCGAAGCCAACCAGATGGCCGCGAAACTGTACGGCGAGGCCGTAGCCCGGATCGTCAAAGATCCGGAGACAGCGGCCTCGTTGGTGCCCGTGCATCCGTTCGCGTGCAAGCGGCCGATCATCGACCAGGGTTATTACGAGACTTTCAACCGGGATAACGTCACCCTCGTCGACCTGCGTAAGTCGCCCATCCGCGAGGTGACACCGACCGGCATCCGTACCGAGCACGGGTTGCACGAACTCGACGTCATCGTCTACGCCACCGGATTCGACGCCATGACCGGCGCGCTGAGCCGCATCGATGTCCGCGGTCGCGACGGAATATCGCTGGGCGAGTTCTGGGCCAGCGAGGGTCCGCTGTCGTACCTGGGATTGGCGGTGGCCGGCTTTCCGAACCTGTTCACGGTTCAGGGACCCGGCGGCCCGAGTCCCGCCAGCAACTTCGTCGCCGCTTTGGAGCAGCATGTGGAATGGATCGGCGACTGCATCGTGCATCTGCGCGACAACGGATTCCGGACCATCGAGGCGTCGGCCAGTGCGCAGCAGGAATGGATCGACCACGCCACGTCAATCGTCGCGTCGACGGTGCTGGTCCATTCCTCCTGCAACTCCTGGTACAACGGTGGCAATGTGCCCGGCAAGAAGCGGATGTACATGGGATATACCGGCGGAATCCCCGAATACCGGCGCCGCTGTGATGAAATCGCCGCCGGCGGATACACCGGTTTCAAGCTGGCGTAATTGATTTTGGGAGCTGGTTTAGGGTGAGCGACATGACGGGCTTGTCACTGGCATCGCGGGGTCTCGACATTGTCCGTGAGCTGGGTATGGTGCTGCCGCGGACGGTGGCCGGTCTCAACGAATCGACCGGCTGGTCCCCGGCGTCGCCCCGCGGCGTGCGCCAGTTCGGTGAGGTCATGCTCGACGAGCTTGCCCTGACCGGCTTTTCGCTGCTCGGCGGGGCGCCGCCGGCGCTACGGCCACTGAGTGAGTGCGAACCGGCGGCCGAGGAGCTGTCGACGCTGGGCATCGACCGCGCGCATGCCGACCCCAAACCTTTACGGGCCGCCGCGACACAGCAGCGACACTTGCCCTTTTTGGGGGCCGGGTTGTCCTATGAGCGGATGACGTTCGAGCATGACCCAGAACTGCCCAAGACGTTAGAGGCCGACGGACTGGGCGGCCCGGTGCGGGCGGTAGTGCATCTGTGCCGGCACAGCGACGGTCCGCGGCCGTGGCTGATCTGGGTCCATGGCGCCGGTCAGGGTGGCACTGAAGACCTGGTGCTGTCCAGGATCGGCCGGATATACAACAAGCTGGGCTTCAACGTCGCCATGCCGGTGCAGCCCGGCCACGGATGCCGGCGCCGGGACTGGCCGGCCTATCCGGACATGGATCCACTAGGCAACGTCGCGGGCATGATGCGCGCTGTGTCAGAGGTGCGCGCCGTGGTGCAGTGGGTGCAGCCGCAGGCCACCGCCGTTGTGGTGGCTGGGATTTCGATGGGCACGCCGGTGGCGGCATTGGTGTCGCATCTGGAGCGACAGGTCGACGCGGTCGCCCTGTATACCCCGATTCTGGGGCTCAACGCGATGATCGCGCGACACCTGTCGCGCTGGGGATCATCGCGGGACGGGCTGCGGGAGCTGTTGGAGTCGCCAGTGGTCTCGCAACTGACCTCGGTAATCGATCCCCTAAGCGTCGACCCGGCGCCGCCGCCGGAGCGCCGCCTCATTGTCGGAGCGTGGCACGACCGGATGGCGATGCGCGAGCCCACGACCGCGTTGCAGGAGCGCTGGGGCGCCGAACTGTACTGGTATGACGGCAGCCATGTTGGTCACATCTTCTCTCGGCGAGTGCACGCGGTGTCGGATCGATTCCTGCGTGCAGTCGCCGACGATGTGTGCGACGGGTGATGGCTGCCATCCGGACTGCCCGTGAAGTGGTCGAACTGTACAACCTCGTGGTGTGGAACGACCACAACCTCGACCTGGCCGAGGAGTTGTTCGCTGACAACGTCATTCGGCACGAGGTTGGTGAGGCGCACACGCTGACCCGCGCTCAGGCCGTCCAACGGGTAGCGGATGTGTGGCAGGCCATGGACTCGCTGCGTTTCGACCTGAACATCGTTATCGCGTCAGACGACGGAGAGCACGTCGCGATCGTCTACGACTCGACCATGAAGACCAGTGACGGCACCGAGACCAACACCGAAATCAAGATCGCCAGCATCGAGGTGTTCCGCGTCGTCGCCGGCAAGATCACCGAGGTGTGGAACTGCGGCTACAAGCAAGGAGTTTGGAATTGACCGGAACCGATCGCACGCTAGACGAACTGGGCTATTACCTGCTGGCCGGCGCTGGTGGGGAGGGACCGGCAACTCTGATGGACGAGGCTCGCCGTGGCGAGGAGCTGGGCTTCGGCACCGCGTTCATCTCCGAGCGCTGGAACGTCAAGGAGGCCTCATCTCTCGTCGGAGCCGCGTGCGCGGTCACCAACCGGATGCAGATCGCCACCGCAGCAACCAATCACAACACCCGTCATCCGCTGATCACCGGATCGTGGGCGACCACCATGCACCGGCTCTCCGGCGGGCGCTTCACGCTGGGCATCGGCCGCGGCATCGCCGCGATTTACGGGGCCTTCGGCATACCGGCGGTAACGACCGCGCAGATGGAGGATTGGGCCCAGGTCATGCGGCGGCTCTGGCACGGCGAGGTGATCTTCAACCACGACGGCCCGATGGGCAAATACAACATTCTGTTTCTCGACCCCGACTTCAAGGAAGACATTCGGCTGGCGCTGGTGGCATTCGGGCCCAACACGCTCGCACTTGGCGGCCGGGCGTTCGACGATGTCATCCTGCACACCTACTTCACCCCGGAGACGTTGCAGCGCTGCGTCAAGACCATCAAGTCGGCCGCCGAAAAGGCTGGCCGCGACCCAGACAACGTGCGGGTGTGGTCGTGCTTCGCCACCGTCGGCGACCATCTTCCCGAACAGTTGCGGCTCAAGAAGACGGTTGCGCGACTGGCTACCTACCTGCAAGGGTACGGCGATCTCCTTGTACAGACCAATAATTGGGATCCCGCTGTGCTGCAACGGTTCCGGGCAGACCCGGTGGTTACGTCGATCGCCGGCGGAATCGACCACAAGGGCACGCCCGAGCAGATCGAGCACATCGCGACGTTGATTCCCGACGAGTGGCTGGAGCCGTCGGCCACCGGGTCAGCCCGGCAGTGTGTCGACCGCATTCGCAAAGAGTTCGAGTACGGCGCCGACGCGGTGATCATGCACGGCGCGACACCCGATGAGCTCGAGCCGATCGTCGCGCAGTACCGCGCCTAGAACCCGCTCGCGCAACGGCACTTACGGCAGGATGACCGTCCGCGTCACCGGTTCGGCCGCCGCTTGCCGGCTGGACAGGCCGCGTTGCAAGGCTGCCAGCAGCGCGTCACGCGTCTCGCGTGGATCGATGAGTTCGTCGAATCCCATGTGTTCAGCCGAGCGGTAAGACGCCTGCAACTCGGCGTTGCTCAGCTTGACGGAGAGATCCTCATCGGCATGCGACGCGCGGCTTAACGCTGCCGCACTCATGGCACCCATGGTCGCGCCAGGGTAGGCGAAGGTCGCGGCCTGGTCGTCGAAGCCCAGCAGTGACATGACCATAGAGCCGAACCCGTAAGCCTTTCGCAGCGTGAGGTGCAACTTCAACGTGGTCGCCGCGGTCTGGGCGGCAAACATGCGAGCGCCATAGCGCAGCACGCCACTGCGCTCGGACCGGCTGCCGGGCAGCATGCCGGGGTTGTCGGCGAGGAAGACGATCGGCAGGTGATACGAGTCGGCCACCATGATGAAGTGCGCTGCCTTGTCGGCGGCGTCGGCGTCGATCGAGCCGGCCAACACCTGGGGCTGGTTGGCGACGACGGCGACGGGATGGCCGCCGAGGTGTGCGAGGGCGCAGATGATCGCCCTGCCGAACCGTGGCTGAACCTCGAACCAGTCGGGGCGGTCAAAGATCACATCGAGCACGGCGCGGATGTCGTAGACGCGGCGGTTGTCGCGGGAAACGATGTCGAGCAACTCCGGGGTAGGCCGTGGCTCGCTTGTCTGGTCGGCGGCCAGCGAAGGCGGATATGACCACGCGCTTGGCGGGAAGTACGACAGGTAACGGCGGACGTCGTCGAGCACAGCTTCGTCGTCTTCGCCGACATTGTGGATGACTCCGCTCGGCAACGCGACATCCGGTCCGCCCAGGTCCTCTTTCGAGATGTCCTCTCCGGTGGACTCTTTGACGACGGGAGGCCCGGCGGTGAAGATCGCGCCCTGCCTACTCATGATTCGGAAGTCGGACACGGGGGCCACCAGCGCGCCATGGCCCGCCGAGGGGCCGAGCACTGCGGCGACCGTAGGGACGCGACCCGAGCACTGCGCTTGGGCGAGCAGGTCGGTCGGGGTACGCCCGTAATGTCCACCGGTGGGCCGAAAGCCGGCTCCTTCGAGCAGCATTACCAGCGGGATCTTGTTCCGTACCGCCAGCTCGGCGATGCGGTAGCGCTTGGAGTTGCCCCCGGGTCCGATGCTGCCGGCCATCGTGGTGAAGTCCTCGGCGCCCAGCATCACCGGCGACCCGTTGATCAAGCCGGAGCCAGTGACGATCGCATCGGCCGGGACCTCGCCGCCGACGAGCGTGCCGAGTTCGCGGAAGGTGCCCGGGTCGAGGAGCCGCTCGATGCGTGCGCGGGCGTCCAGCTTGCCCTTGCCGTGGTGCTTGTCGAGCCGCTCGGGGCCGCCCATGCTCATCGCGTGCTGACGGCGACGGTCGAGATCCTCGAGCGTCTCCGCCCAGTCCGGGCCTTTCGTCATACTTCGTCCCACCTCGATACCGTCGCGTGCTCAGACCTGCCCTGTTCCTGTACCAGCAGGGTCACATACTGGATTGCTTACTGTAAAGTTACCCACATGGCTAGCGCCCGCCGTCTCAAGGTCGACGGCGGCATTCCCAATCAGCTTGCCCGAGCGGCCGAGGCGGCCGGCGCCCTGGAACGGGATGGCTACGACGGGGGCTGGACGGCTGAAACCAGCCACGATCCCTTTCTGCCACTGCTGCTGGCCGCCGAACACACGTCGCGACTCGAGCTCGGCACCAACATCGCGGTGGCGTTCGCGCGTAATCCGATGATCGTCGCCAACATCGGCTGGGACCTGCAGACGTATTCGAAGGGCCGGTTCATCCTGGGTCTCGGCACCCAGATCCAGCCCCATATCGAGAAGCGATTCAGCATGCCGTGGAGCCATCCGGCACCTCGGATGCGTGAATTCGTTGCTGCGCTGCAGGCGATTTGGTCGGCCTGGCAGGACGGCACCAAGCTTCGTTTCGAGGGCGACTTCTACACCCACAAGATCATGACCCCGATGTTCGCGCCCGAGCCGCTGGCCCATCCCGTGCCGAAGGTCTTCATCGCCGCCGTTGGTCCGGCGATGACCGAAATGTGCGGCGAAGTCGCCGATGGCCACCTCGGTCACCCCTTCGTCTCCAGGCGCTACCTCGACGAGGTGACGATGCCGGCGTTGGAGCGCGGCATGCGGCGCGCCGGACGTGATCGCAGCGCGTTCGAGCTCTCGGCCGAGGTGATGGTGGCCACCGGTGAGAACGACGCCGAACTGAAAACCGCGACCGACGCCGCCCGCAAGCAGATCGCTTTCTACGGGTCGACGCCGGCTTACCGCAAGGTGCTCGAGCTGCATGGCTGGGGCGACCTGCAGACCGAACTCCACCGCCTCTCCCTGGAAGGCGAGTGGGACGCCATGGGCTCGCTCATCGACGATGACATGTTGAACGCTTTCGCCGTCGTCGGGCCGGTCGACACCGTCGCCGGCGCCCTCCGAAGTCGCTGCGAGGGCGCGGTCGACCGCGCCCTGCCGATCTTTATGACCGCCGCTGGTGTTTCTAAGGCTTTCATTGCCGCCACCGTACTGAAGGAGTTTCGCCTGTGAGCGCACCGACGATGGACGACGCGGCCAAGGTATTCGCAGATCCGTTGGCGTATACCGATGAGCGCAGATTGCACGCGGCGCTGAGTCATCTGCGCGCCAGCGCTCCGGTGTCGTGGGTCGACGTGCCTGACTACCGTCCCTTCTGGGCGATCACCAAGCACACCGACATCATGGACATCGAGCGCGCCAACAACGTCTTCACGAACTGGCCCCGGCCGGTCCTAGCCACGGTCGAGGGCGACGAACTTCAGTCCGCGGCCGGTGTACGCACGCTGATTCACCTGGACGACCCGCAACACCGGGTGGTGCGGGCCATCGGTGCGGACTGGTTTCGACCCAAGGCGATGCGGGCACTGAAGCTTCGCGTCGATGAACTGGCCAAGACTTACGTCGACAAAATGCTGGCCGAGGGTCCCGAGTGCGACTTCGTCCAGCAGGTCGCGGTCAACTACCCGCTGTACGTCATCATGTCGCTGCTGGGCCTGCCGCAGGCCGACTTTCCGCGCATGCTCAAGCTGACCCAGGAATTGTTCGGCAGCGCTGACAGTGAGTTCAAACGTGGTACCACGGACGAGGATCAGCTACCCGCACTGCTCGACATGTTTCAGTACTTCAACGGGGTGACCGAGTCGCGCCGCGAGCATCCGACCGAGGATCTGGCCTCCGCGATCGCCAACGCCCGCGTCGACGGTGAGCCGCTGTCGGATCTGGAAACGGTGTCCTACTACTTGATCATCGCCACCGCCGGTCACGACACCACCAGTGCCACCATCTCCGGTGGCCTGCACACGCTCATCGACAATCCGGACCAGCTTGGGCGCCTGCGCGACGATCTCGGCTTGATGCCGATGGCCACCGAGGAGATGATCCGCTGGGTCACCCCGGTCAAGCATTTCATGCGGACGGCCGCCAGCGACACCGTCGTGCGCGGAACGCCGATCGCCGCAGGCGAGTCAGTGCTGCTGTCGTACGTGTCGGCCAACCGCGACGAGGACGTCTTCGACGACCCGTTCCGCTTCGATGTCGGGCGTGAGCCCAACAAACATGTCGCCTTCGGCTACGGCGTGCACTTCTGCATGGGCGCGGCCCTGGCCCGGATGGAGATCAACAGCTTCTTCTCTGAGTTGCTGCCCAGGCTGAAATCCATTGAGCTGAGCGGTGATCCCGAACTCACCGCCACCACTTTCGTCGGCGGCCTCAAACACCTGCCGGTTCGCTACTCGCTCGTGTGATCGGCCCGCGTGCCGTTGTGGTCGGTTACAGCGGCGGGCGCGCAAGGTTGTGCTGAATTACATCGACACTGCGGCACCGGTACGCGACGCTAGGTATGTAGCGCCTAGCGACGGGAAAACCAATGGCAAATGCGAAGACGGTCCACGACACCACAGAAAAGCTGGCAGCGGAGTTCACCGCGGCGCTCACCGCCGAAGGGCCCACCGTAATCATGGTGCGGACCAAGCCGCAGTTGACGCACCTGGGCTGACTTCGGCGCGCCTAGCCCATACACTCTCCGCGTGACGTCAAAGACGATTGTCATTACCGGTGCGAGTGACGGCCTTGGCGCCGCGGCCGCGCGTCGGCTGAGTCAAAATGGCGAAAAAGTTGTCGTGGTGGGCCGCTCACAAAGCAAGACCACCGCCGTGGCCGAGGAAATAGGCGCGGACTATTTCGTGGCCGATTTTTCCGACCTGTCCCAAGTGCGAGCCTTGGCGGACAAAATCCGTGCCGAGTACCCGCGGATCGATGTGCTGGCCAACAACGCCGGCGGCATGGCCAGAGAAACTGAGCTGACGGCCGATGGCTTCGAGAAGACCTATCAGGTCAACTACCTGGCTCCGTTCCTACTCACCACGCAGTTGATGGATGTGCTCGTCGATTCCCGCGCCACCATCCTCAACACCACCAGCTCGTCCCAGCGACTGGTTCCTAGGGCCAGCGTCACCGACCTGGAGGACACCGCGCGGCGTCGACCCACGATGGCGTACGCGTTCACGAAGCTGGCGATCGTCCTGTTCACCATGGAATTGCACCGCCGGTACCATGACCGCGGCGTTTCGGCCGCGACGTTTCACCCGGGCTTTGTGAATTCCAATTTCGGTGATGCCTCGGGAATGCGGTTTCTCTACTTCATGCAGCACCGCGTGCGGTTGGTGAACGGATTCATCGCCAGCCCAGAAAAGGCTGCCGAACAACTGGTCTGGCTGGCAACAGGCAGACCGGGTGTCGATTGGACGCCCGGCCAGTATTACGCGAAGCACAAGATCGCGAAAGCTAATCGCCTGGCCTACGACCCCGTCCTTGCCGGCGACCTGTGGGATCGCTCGCTGGCCAAGATCGATACCTGACTTGAGGTCACTCGATCCCGAAATCGATGATGCCCCTGACGATTTTCCCGTTCCGGAGGTCGTCGTAGGCATCGTTGATGTCGTCGAGGCGATAACGCCTGGTGATCATCTCATCGAGCAGGAGTTGCCCGGTCTCATACAGCCGGGCCAGCCGGGCGATGTCCGCCTTCGGGTTACAGGACCCGAAGACGGTGCCCGCCAGCGACTTGTTCATCAGGATGAAGTCCTGCAGGTCGATCTTGACTGACCGAGTCAACTGCGAGGTCATGCCGGTGAGCACGCAGGTCCCGCCCTTGCGGGTGAGATTGACCGCATCGCGGACGTCGTCGGCGGTGATTAGGGAAGGCGATACCACGACGGCGTCGGCCATCACCCCGTAGGTCAACTCGCGCACCAGGTCCAGCGCCTCTGCCGCCGTTGCCGCGCTGTGCGTGGCGCCGAACCGCAGGGCCGATTTCTGTTTGAATTCCACCGGGTCGACGGCGACGATCTGCGCCGCGCCGCCAATCCGGGCGCCCTGGATCGCGCCCGTCCCTATTCCGCCGACGCCGACGACGACGACGGTGTCGCCGACGCGCATCCCGGAGCGGTTGGCGACCGATCCGAAGCCGGTCGGGATGGCGCAGGACAGCAGCGCACTGGGCGCCAGCGGCAGGTGCGGCTCGATCTTGACGAGGGAATTCGTCGATACCACAGTGTGTTCGGCGAAGGCTCCCACTTTGGCTATGTGGCCTAGCGGCTTGCCGTCGGCGGTGTGATGGCGGTATGTACCGTCGGTCGGCATCCCGGGCGTAAGGACGCTGGCCCCCATGTCACAGATGTACTCCATGCCGCTGGCGCACCAGCGGCACTGCCCGCACACCGCGACGAACGACATCACGACGTGATCGCCCGGCGCGAAATCGGTTACACCGTCGCCGACTTCACGCACGACGCCCGAACCCTCGTGGCCGCCGATCGTCGGGAACATGGTGGGCAGCCCGAGCGCACGCAGCGTCTTGTTGGGTGCCGCCATGTCGCCCTTCAGGATGTGGTCATCGGAGTGGCACAACCCGGCGGCGGCCATCGTGACCAGAACCTCACCTGCCCGGGGCGGGTCCAGCTCGAATTCCTCGACGGACCAAGGGCCGCCGACGTCGTGCAGGATGGCGGCGCGACTCCTCATGTCACGCGGACGGTGTGAACGTGACCGGAAGCTTGTTGGGCGACCGGAAGGTGAGTCCGACGATTCTGGACTCCTCACCGGTTCCGTCATCGGGCGCGAAAGTCAGGCCGTTGAGGCCATCGAGCAGGCTGTTCAACATCACCCGCGTTTCCATCCGGGCCAGGTGCATGCCCAGGCACATGTGGATACCGCCCGCAAAGGCGATGTGCGCCTGCCGCGGCCGGCGGATGTCGAATTTGTTCGCGTCCGGCCAACGGCTTTCGTCGCGGTTGGCCGATCCCATACACATGTCGATCTGGGCGTTGGCCGGGATTGTCCTGCCGCCTACCTCGACCTCTTCGGTGGTGGTTCGCATGACCGTGGTCAGCGGGGTTTCGAACCGCAGGCCCTCTTCGATCGCGGCCGGGATGAGGGACCGGTCCTGATTCACCATCGCCAGCTGCGCGGGGTGCGTCAGCAGCAGGTACAGCAGGTTGCCCGACGAGCGGTAGGTGGTTTCCAGCCCGGCGGGGAGCAGTAGACGCAAGAACGCGATGATGGCGTCGTCGGTGAGTTTCTCACCGTTGATCTCGGCGGCCACCAGGTCGCCGATGATGTCGTCGGTGGGTTTATGCCGCCGCTGTTCGACCTGTTCGAGGAAGTACCCGTGCAGCTCCGCCGCTGCGGTCAACCCCGCCATGATGTCGGTCTGGATGGAGATCAGATCGAGGGACAGCCGCCGGAACATGTCAAGATCATCAGCGGGGAGTCCCAGCAGCTCGGAGATAATCCGGGTCGGAAACTCGAATGTCAGCGCCTTCACCAGGTCGGCGTGGCCGTCGTTTTTGATCTCGTCGATCAGCCGATCGCAGACCGGCGCGATGACCGACGGTTCCCAGCGTTCCAGCGCGGTGGCCCGAAAGGCCTTGGCCACCAGGCTGCGGTGGTCATGGTGCTCTTTGCCGCCCATCGCCAAGATGGTGTGGCCCATCACCAAACCGATCGACTTGTCGTAGGTGGCCGAAGTGAAGATCCGGTCGTCGCGGAAGGCCTGGAACACGCCGTCATAGCCGAACAAGACCCATTCGTCTTCGGGCCGCAACTCCTCGGGCATCTGTCCGGTGTCCATGAACGTGCCATGCCAGACCGGGTCGGTGCGCCGCATGTATTCGAAGTACGGATAGGGACTGTTTTCGCCAGTGGTGTCGATGGTGACGGGCTGGTCGACGGGGTCGGTGTTGAGCGTCATCGGCGCTCCTTCTGGGCGACGGCCGTATCCGTAGGCCGGTCGCTGACCGCTCCCGACGTCTTCGGCAGGTTTGTTCCGAGTGGAATGTCGCTATCATAATATAAATAGCAACGAAGCCCAACGGCTCGTGGTGAGGCGGTGATTTCCGGTGCCCGAACGCCGATTTGTGTGCTCCCTCGATGAGCTGCCCCCCGGCGGCATGAAGCTGGTCGACGTCGGGAAGTTCGGCGTGGGCGTCTACAACGTGCGCGGTGCGCTGTATGCGATCGTGAACTACTGCTCGCATGAGGGCGCCCCGTTGTGCCTTGGCCTGATCGGCGGCACCAACGAGTCGGCTCCCGACGAGCCAGACCGGATCCGCCGGGTGCGCGACGGGCAGATCGTCCGGTGCCCTTGGCATAACTGGGAATTCGACATCACCACGGGTCAGAACTTGGCCGATCCGCGACGCCGCGTCCGCACCTACCAAGTGGATGTCACCGACGGGGAGGTGTACCTAAACGCATGAGCAGCCCAATCAGCCCAATCAGCCCAATCAGCCCAATTGTTGATACCAACGTGCAACCGCACTTTAGCTACAACGCCGAGATCCGGCGGTATCTCACCGATGCCCACAAGCTGCGGGCGATCCCCGACGTCGAGCAGCAGTGGTACCAGGCGCCCGGCGGCGACTACCGCCAAGATCTGTACGGCGAGCACTACCCGGGATCGGACCCCGAGACCGTCGGCCGCCACCTCTTTGACGATATGGGAGTTTCCTTTGCGATCCTGAACCCGCTAACCCGCGGCAATATCGCCGATTACCTGCTCAACAGCAGAATCTGCGCCGCGGTCAACGACTGGCTGGTCGACCGGTGGCTGGAGCCCGACGTCACCAACCGATACACAAGCCGGTTTCTGGGCACTATCCGGGTCAATCCCGAAGATCCGAAGGGCGCGGTGGCCGAGATCGAGCGCCTCGCCGGTCACCCCAGACTTGTGCAGGTCGGCGTTCCGATGCAATCCCGCGAGCCCTATGGCAAACCGATGTTCGAGCCCATTTGGGAAGCCGCGGCGGCCCACGGACTGCCGGTTGCGGTGCACATCAATGGCGGCAACGGCGTCGACTATCCGCCCACCTTCGCTGGGCATGCGCACACCTATCCCGGGTACGCGGCGTTTATGCCGTTGAACTACTTCGTGCACCTGGCCACGCTCATCATCGAGGGTGTTTTCGGCCGTCACCCGGGCCTCAAATTCGTTTTTGCCGACGGCGGATACGACATCCTGACCCCGCTGATGTGGCGGCTGGACACTTTTTGGCTGTCGATGCGCGACCAGACGCCCTGGGTCGACCGGTATCCCAGCGAATACCTGCCCGGCCATGTCCGGTTCTGCTCGTCGGCATTCGACGGGCCCTTAGAGCACGGGAAGATGCAGCGCTGGATGGATTTCACCGGCAAATCCGACCTGCTGATGTACGGTTCGAATTACCCCCATTGGTCCACATCCGAGCCGGATCTGACCGCCGCGGGACTCGGCGACGAGCAGCGCGACAAAGTGTTGTGGCGAAACGCCAGTGAGCTTTATGGGCTTGCAGTAAAGGAGTCACTCAAATGACCACCATCGAACGGGTCGGGCCGCAGACCGATCAAGAAGACGAAATAGCGGTCACCATCGTCGACACCGACGTGCACCCGGTGCCCGTTTCGGCCGAGGTGCTCAAGGCCTATGCGCCGGCCGAATGGGTGGACAAGATCTGGCCGACCGGAAACGGGGCCAACCCGGTGTCGTACTTCTACGACACCCCGGATTCGTACAAAACGTCGTCGGTGCGCATGGATTCCGCGCCGCCCAGGGGCGGATTCGCCGGCAGCGATCCCGATTTTGCCGCCAAGCAGTTGCTTCTGGATGCCGGTGTGAGCATCGCGACGTTGGAACCGATGTGCGACGCGCAACTTCCGCAGGCCGAGCATGTTCTGAAGTCGACCTATAACGACTGGCTCGCCGACGTCTGGCTCGACAAGTACAACGCGCACGGCCGCTGGCGCGGCTCGATCAGTGTCAGCGCGCAGACACCCGAGCAGGCGGCCCGCGAAGTCGAACGCTGGGCGGGCCATCCCTATATGGCTCAGGTGTTGATGACACCGCAGACTCGTGGAATCCCTTTTGGTAATCCACATTTCGATCCGCTCTACGAGGCCGCGTCGCGCAACGGCTTCCCGGTGGCCACGCATCTGATGGGTCAGACGCCGTTCGAGTTGATTCCGCTGTACCCGGTCGGGAATCCCGCGCACTGGCACGATTTCTTCGCGTCTTGGCCGCTGCTCTACGTCTCGCACCTGATGAGCCTGGTGTTCGACGGCGCGTTCGATCGGCACCCCGACCTGCGAGTGGTATTCGTCGAGGGCGGCTTCACGTGGGCGATGCCGGTGATGTCCCGGATGGACCGGATTTGGGAGGCCCGCCGCGCCGATCTGCCTCAGGTGCGTCGGCGTCCGTCGGAGTATGTCCGCGAACATGTCCGGTTCACCACTCAGCCGCTCGAAGACGCCGACACCGTGGAATTCCGGGAATATCTGGAAATGATGGACCTGGGCGACAACCTCATGTTCTCGACGGACTACCCCCACTGGAGTTACGACGCGCCGGCTTATGCCATCAACCGGTTCCCGGCAGACCAGCGGGAGCGGATCATGCGTGGCAACGCGACGGCTCTGTACGGGCTGCCGTCAACCGTCAAGGCCCTTCCCGGAGAACGGCCCGGCCCCGGCGCCCCTCTCGCCAGATAGAGTCGGGGGCATGACGCAAACCAATCTCACACGGCCGCAGGGCCTCAACCGGATCGACCCGGTTTTGCGGGAGGTTGCGATCGAGCTTGGCGTCGTTGAGTTCCGCAAGGAGACGCTGTTCGCCGAACGGGAACACGCCAACCAGCTGGCCGCCGAGCGGGTCGCGGCGGCTGAAGTCGAAGCTGCCGAGAGCGCCGTATCCATCGAGACACGATCCGTCGACGGTCCGGATGGTCGCCCGCTAAACCTTCGCTTTTACCGGGGTCCCTCGGAAGGCTCGGCAGGCACCTCAGGGGCACCTCTGGTTGTGTACGCGCACGGTGGCGGCTTTGTGACCGGCGACCTGGAGACTGATCACCCGCAATGCGTGGAGTTGGCACGTGCGGCCGGCTGTCTGGTGGTCTCGGTCGACTACCGGCTGGCGCCGGAAGATCCGTGTCCGGCCGCGCTGGACGATGTCGAAGCGGGTTTGCGCTACGCCGTCCAGAACTGTGCCGGCCTGGATGCGGATCCAAGCCGCATCGCGGTGATGGGCAGAGGCGCGGGTGCCGCACTGGTTGCAGGCCTGAGCCAACGCATGTTCGACGACGAAGGCCCGCAGATTCTGATGCAGATTCT
>Ga0224557_1000625_pt1 | contig 38452 bp, 29 predicted proteins | sample 714S31014metaG_FD_180677 | JGI IMG/M metagenome (GOLD analysis project Ga0224557, IMG submission 180677) | Peat soil microbial communities from Stordalen Mire, Sweden - 717 S3 10-14 | ecosystem: Environmental > Terrestrial > Soil > Wetlands > Peat | place: Sweden: Norrbotten County, Stordalen...
GCCAACCGGACGGATCGCTTGCTCTTGCGCTTTTCCATGATCTTCAGTTCCCTATCTGTGCCTTCTGATCGTTCTGTGCATCTAGTTCAAATGCACTAGACGCCACTGGTGCAGCCTAGGGGGGCCGATCTCACGAAGCCCTGCCCGATCCGGCCACAGCCGGGTAACGGTGTTCGGCTGAAGTGGTGAACTGATCGATCCGTATGCCGCGTTCTCGTGCACGGGCAAAGGAAAGGCCGGGGCAGGCGTTCCCGCCCCGGCCTTCCGGATCAAGGCCTTGGTCAGGCGGCCGTCTGGGTGAAGAGGATGCTGAAGGTGCAGCTCTGCCCCGCATCGGCGTAGTTGTTTCCGAAGCTGGTCAGCGCGGCCACGGTGAAGGTGAAGGTGTTGCCCGTGGCCCCGGTGCCCGTGCCGGTCGTGCCGTTGGGCGACCATGTCGCACTCGGCGTGCCGGCGTTGTTGTCGACCGTCGTCGCGCCCATCGTGGTGTTCAGCGCGGTCGCTGCGTACGGGGTTCCTGGGGCCCCGGTGTCGGGGTCGGTGACCGCCAGCGTCAGGTCCTGGCAGATGGTCCCGCCAGAGCTGACAGGGGCCGACGGCATGCTCATCTGGAACGTGCTCGACAACGTGCCAGTGTTGTCGATCTTGACGATGCCGGTCGCCGGGAGCTTGCCGTTTACGGCGTCAGCCCCGTTGACGGTGATCAAGACGGAGCACCAGCCGGGGCCGGCGCCAACAGGGGCCACGCCGATGACCGACGCGCAGCTGGAGCCGATGTAGTTGGTGTGCGCCAGCGTGCCGGCGGCGACGCTGTTGCCGGCGTTCTCCGTGTAGGCGTTCCACGCGGCCAAGCCGCCCCAGCCGACCAGGGCGGTGCCGGCCACCGCGGCGCCCAGCACCATGGCCACTCGAAGCGAGCGCTTGCTCTTGCGGTCTTCCATGATCCTCGTTTCCTCTGCTGCCTTCTGGCCGTTCTAGCCAGGTAGTTCAAATGCACTAGACGGCTCTGGCCAGCCTAGGGGGGGCGATGAGACGAACCGGTTGCGGAACCGGCCACAGCCGGGTCACGGAGCTCGGCCGCCTCTGTGACGCGATCGGGGCGTCTGATCGCGACGCCGGCCGGCCCGTGACCACGCCTCTCTGGGTCGCGGGGTATCCCGAGAAATGGCTGAGGCCGGGCAGGTTGCCCTGCCCGGCCCCGTGGGGGCGTTGCGAGGATCAGGCCGCCGTCTGGCTGAACAGGAGACCGAAACTGCAAGTCGTGCCCTGGTCGGCGTAGTCGTTGGCGAAGCCGGCGCCCGCGGTCACGGTCACGCTGTAGGTGTCCGCGGTTGCTCCTGTGCCGGTCCCCGCAGCGCCGCCGCCGCTCCAGCTGAGGGCGGGGGTCGTGGCGTTGCTGTAGAGGGGCACCGCCGTCGTCAGGCCGGCGGCGTTCAGGGCGGTGGTCGCGATGACTGTGCCGGTGTCCGGGTTGGTCGTGTTGAGGTCAGTGACCTTGAGTGTCAGGTCGGCGCAGAGGCCGCCCGACGCCGCGGCTGGCAGGTTGAGCGTGAACGTGCTCTTCAGATTGCCGGTGTTGGCGATGATGATGCTGCCGTTGGTGCTCGTCCAGGTAGCCGGGTCGACGTTCGCGACCGTGATCGTCGCCGCGCACCAGCCGGTGCCCGCTGAGACTGGGATGTTGCCCAGCAGCGAGACGCAGCTCGTGCCGTTGGCGTGGGCGAGGGTGCCGGCCGCGACGCTGTTGCCGGCGTTCTCGGTGTAGGCGCTCCATGCCGCCAAGCCACCCCATCCCACGACGGCGGTACCGGCCACGGCGGCGCCCAGCACCAGAGCCACCCGTAGCGATCGCTTGCTCTTGCGGTGTTCCATGATCCTCAATCCCCTTGATCTGATCTGTCGACCGCGCTAGCCAGATGGGTCAAATGCACTAGACGGCAAGGGGCAGGCTAGGGGAGGTCGTCTGACGAAGCCTCCGCGGAAGAGGCGACAGGCGGGTAACGGGGTTCGCGTGAAGCTGTGAACGCGAGCGATGCGTCTGATCCGCTCCGGGTCGATCGGAGCGGAGCGTGACAGGGCGGTGCCCTCCGCCCTGCCGCCGACCGCAGTTCGCCACTCGCCGCCGAGACCGGCCCTTCCTATATAGCGTGGGTCTCTCATGGAGAAGGGAGTCCCCCTCCGGCGTCCCCCCGGCCTCCGGGCTGCTCATGCGGCCGTCGGGGCTTCTCCTCGGTCGTGGGGAGGCTCCACCGGGTCACCGGCCGTCACACCGGGAGGGTGGGGTCGTGTGACGATGACGTTGTTGTCTCTTGAGCGTCCCAGGCTGGCTGAAAGCGTCTTTCACCCCCATCCCTTCAGGTGACCATAGCCGCCGTTGCCCCGGGGGGGATGCCCGGGGGTGGTCGGCACAACTCAAGAGGTCGCCGCCGGATGCTTGCCGAGGGACCACGATGCCGCCCGGAAACGGGTGGTCGGGACCAGAGAGCCGCTGGGCACCAGATCGTCCTGGCCATGATCACCGATGCTGACGGCCGCCTCGCCTTCGCGAACGGCGACCTGCTCGCGCTCGGAGGGTGGCACTGGAGCGATCTCAGCGGTCGTCTCTGGCACGAGGCGCTGATCGCCCCCGAGCACCGGCGTCGCGTGGTGCGGGCCTTCGATCGGGCGGTGACCGGCAAGGACGGGGCCGCCTGCGTCGAGGCGCCACTGCGCACCAGCGACGGGCGGGTGCGGATCGTCGCCTGGTCGGCCACGCCGAGCCTCGGCGAGGACGGCCGGCCCACCTCGGTCACCTCCGTGGGGGTGGACGTCACCCGGTGGACCGAGGAGCGCGACCGCCTGGCCGCCGAGAGGGACTTCGACGCCTCGCACGACCGCCTCACCGGGCTCCCCAACGCCTCGACCTTCCGCTGGCGGCTCGGCAGCGAGCTGAGCGCCGGCCGTCGCTCCGGACGCTCGACAGGCGTCCTCCTGGTGGCGCTCGACCGGCTGCGAACCGTGGTCGAGACCCTCGGCCAGGAAGCGGGGGACCAGCTGGTCGCCGAGATGGGGGAGCGGGTCTCGGACTGTGTCGGAGCCGCCGCCGGAGCAGCCGCCGGCCGCACGCCGTCGCTCACGCCGCCTGCCGGCGCGGCGGAACCGATGAGCGCGTGGATGGTCGCGCGCTGGTCGGATGACGAGTTCGCGGTCCTCCTACCCGGCCTGGTGTTCCCCGAGGAGGCCGTCTACATGGCGCGCTCCATCGTGGCGACCATCGCCGCGCCCTGCACCGGCTCTGCCGCCGACCTCCGGCTGAGCGCCGCCATCGGGATCGCTCTGGCGCCGTCGGACGGCGACCATCCCGCCGCGCTGATGCGGCACGCAGCCATGGCGCAGCACGCCGCGCGCACCTCGGCGGAGCACATGGTCCGCTTTGAGCTCGCCCTCTCACAGGAGGCCGAGGGCCGGCTCCTCATCGAGCAGCAGCTCCCCCTCGCCCTGGAACGTGGGGAGCTCAGCGTCGCCTACCAGCCGGAGGTCGACGCCGTCTCTCACCGCATCGTCGGTCTCGAGGCGCTCGCCCGCTGGCATCACCCGGTGCTCGGGGAGGTTCCCCCCCTCCGGTTCATCCCCATCGCCGAGGAGACCGGGGTCATCGCCGAGATCGGTCAGTTCGTTCTGCGGAGCGCGGTCGGGCATGCGGCCCAGTGGCGGGCGGACGGACTGGGAGACGTCCGGGTCGCGGTCAACGTCTCGGCGCACCAGCTCACCGACCGCAGCCTCGTCGCGGCCGTGCTCGAGTGCCTGGAAGAGACCGGGCTCCCGGCCCATCTGCTCGAGCTGGAGGTCACCGAGTCGGCGGCCATGGTCGACCCGCAAGCCGCGGCCGATGTGCTCGGTGAGCTCTCGCGCCAGGGCGTGACCATCTCGCTGGACGACTTCGGCACCGGCTACTCCAACATCGGCAAGCTCCACCACCTGGCCGTGAGCACGATCAAGATCGACCGCAGCTTCCTGCTCGAGGACGAGGCGAATCCCGCCTCGGACCCCGGGGCGCTGCTCCACGCCGTGGTGACCCTCGGGCGCAACCTTGGGCTGCGGGTCATCGCCGAGGGCGTCGAGACGGAGGAGCAGCTCAGCCGCCTGCAGCCCCAGGGCCTGGACGCCTACCAGGGTTTCCTCTTCTCGCGTCCGGTGCCGGCCACCGAGATCCTTCGTCTCCTGCGCGAGGGGCGGCCACTCGGGTCCGACAGCGGGATCCGGATCGCCTGACGCGCCTCAGCCGGCGCGCTCGTTGGCCGTCTGGGCAGCGGCGAGGGGGAGGATCTGGTCGAGCTGGAGACCGCCGAGCCGTCCCTCCGCCACCAGACTGTCGATCAGGTTGTCGACCCGCCACACCACGATGATCTGGATGGCCCCGACGCCGTCGACGGTTCCCTGGGTGGTGGTGGCGAGCCCGCCGTCGCCCAGTGGGCCGGTGGAGACGGGCACCGCACCGGCGCGAGCATCCAGGACGATGTCGAGGTGGATCAGGGCGGCCGCCGCGCCGGCCGTGGTCGTGAAGGAGGCGACCGCCACAGCGAGCGTGATCGCGCCGTTGCTGGTGCTGAACGACACGTTGCGGTAGTACTCGACCATCGCCGCTCGCGCCAGGCCGTCCTTCCGCAGCGCGGTGGAGCTGGCCTCGTCCAGCCAGCCTGGACCCACCTCCTTCACCGCCTGGTAGACGATGAAATCGGGGGAGGGGAGCTGGCTGAGGGTGATCAGGTAGCTTCCCGGAGTCCCATGGAGGGTGGTCGGGGCGGAGCTCCCACAAGCGGCCGCGGTCAGTGCCGTCAGCGCGAGCACCCCCAGCGTCCGCGCTGCGCCCCATTGCGCCCTCATTCCTGGCGAACGGCGCTCACGATGTCGGCGGCGGCCGCGCCGCGAGCCGGCAGAACCCCGGCGAGGACGACCGCCACGACCACGCCTGCCAGCAGGGCGATCGCTGTCGTGATTGGGAAGACGAAGGCAGGAACGAAGCCGGGGCTGGTGCTGGCCCCGAGCAGGGGCACGGCGAGCAGGCAGCCCACCCCGATGCCGAGCACCGCTGCTACTCCTCCGAGCAGGCCGGCCTGCGCCAGTACGAGACGCCGGGCCTGACCCTGACTGAGCCCCACGGCCCGGAGCAGGCCCAGCTCGCGGCGGCCCTGGCGGACGTTCACCACCAGCGTATTGATGACCGCCAGCACGGCGATGGCCACCGCCAGCCAGGCGACGGCCGCGAGGATGCCGACGGTGCTGCTCAGAGCCTGCTCGGTTGCCGACTCGATCGCGCTGACCGATGTCGCCGAGAGGCCGTACCGGCTCGCCGCTGCGGCCGCGGCCGGTTCGCGTCCCCCGGTCAGCACCTCGAGATCGTCGAAACCCGAGGCTTGGCTTCCGAAGGACCTCACCGCCTGTCCGGAGTCGACGAGCAGCGACTCTCTGCCGTCCCCGCCTGGGAAGGAGTGCTCCACGATGCCGACGATGGTGAAATTGGTCGTCCCGCTACCCGTCGCCACCGGGAGCACGGTGCCCACTCGCCAGTCGTCCGCCTCCGCCAGGCTGAGCGGCGCCAGCAGGTTGGAGCTGTCGGCGAGTGCCGCGAAGGCTTGGCTGCGGCTGCCCGCGACCAGTTCCAGACCGCCGTCGCGAGCGTAGGTCGCGCTGTCGAAGGCCGTCATCCCGATCACGTCGCCGTCGACGACGGCCGGGAAGAAGCGGAGGCTGGTCAGCTTCACCCCCGCGTCCTCGCCGATCTGAGTGGCGATGCCGCTCGGCTGGGTCACCGGGCTGTGGATGAGGGTGTCACCGATGAAGAGGTGGCTGATCCAGACGTCGCCGGAGGCAAGGCTCCCCGTCACCAGGACCCCAGCGGCCATCGCCGCCGCGATGGCGGTGACCAATCCGGAGAGTGTCAGCGCGGTGCGGTTGCGGCGGCGCCGCAGGCCGGCCGACGCAACCTCGGTCTCCGGCCACATCACCCCCAGCATCCGCGTCAGGAGACGCGCCAAGGACGGCGCCAGAAGCGGCAGGCTGAGCGCCACCGCGAGCAGCAGGGCGACGGCACCCACCGGCGCCAGGGCTCCACCGGCCAGGTCCGACACAACGGCCAGGGCGGCGAGCGGCGGCACCCCGCCGATCATGGCGCCATGGATCCGCTCGCGCCGGCCGGCACTCTCCGGGCTCAGGGCTTCGAGGATCGGCACGCGCGCGGCCGTTGCGGCGGGGACGGCGGATGCGATCAGGGCGGAGAGGAGGCCGGCGAGCACGGCGAGCACCACCGCCAGGGGACTGATCTGGAGCCCGACGGCGGGCGCGGTCGAGGCGGCTCCGAAGGCGGCCTGGAGGGCGGCCCCGAGTCCCACGCCGACGACGACCCCGGTCGCCGCTCCCGAGAGGGCGAGGACCGTGGCCTCGGCGGCGAGCAGGTGGAACACCTGGGCCGCCGAGGCGCCGGCCGCCCGCAGCAGGCCGATCTCACGCCGCCGCTCCAGCGCGGCGAGGCTCACCGTGTTGGCGCACACCCCGGCTCCGATGATCACGCTGAGGACGCTGACCAGGATCAGCAGGGAGGAGAGCTGGGAGGCTGGATCGCTCGAGTCGGTGCCTGGGTCAAACGTGGTGACCGCCCCGCCGAGCCGCTGATGGACCTCCGCCGCCGCCTCCGGCGAGCTGGTCCCCGGGGAGAGGCGGAGAGCTGCGAGCGAGGAGCGGAGGCCAAGGTTGAAGGAAGAGAGCAGCTCCGGGGCCGGGACGAAGATGACGTCGTGGGTGAAGCTGGCGCTCACCCCGCTCGCCTCGGTGAGCCCGACCACGGTGAAGGAGCGGGGGCCCGTCGACGTGGTCAGCAGAACGCTGCCGCCGATGCCGAGGCTGCCGCCCGGAGGCGCCAGGGTCGGAAGGAGCGCCGTATCGATGGCGATCTGGTCGTGGGCCGAGGAGGCGGGAAGGTGCCCGGCGCTGACGCTGATACCGCGGAGCGCGGCTCCTCCACTCTGCACTCCCACCAGGGTGACGGTCGAGGTCGGCGCGCTCGCCTCCGGGGCCTGGGCCGTGACCCGCTTCTGGTACAGGGGTACCACCTCCTGGACCCCGGAGAGGCTGCTGAGGGATGCCAGCTGCGCAGTGCTGAGGCCAACCCCGGAGCTGGTGCGGACGTCGAGCCCCGATTGCCCGGCACGGAGCTGCGCCGACGCGTCAGCCTGGGCACCGACGCCGGCGACCTCGATCTGGACACCCAGCATCGCCGCCACCCCCAGCCCCACGGCGGCGGCGGTGAGCGCCGCTCGCGTCGGCCGGGAGGCGAGGTTGCGCGTGAGCACCGGACGGAGACCCGGCTCGAGCCCTGCGGTCACCAGCCAGGTTGCCCCGGCCACGATCCGTCGCAGGATGGCGGTGACCGACCCGGTCACGCCCCGCCGGACCGGGTCAGAGGTCATGCCGCTCGAGCCGGCGGACCAGGGCCCGGAATCCGGCGGAGTCGGCGCCCGCGCCGCCGCCCTCCACCGGTACGTCGTCCACGACCCTGCCGTCGGCCAGGACCAGCACCCGGTCCGCGTACACGGCCACCCGCGCGTTGTGGGTGACCAGCACGGTGGTCTGGGACCGCTCGCGACAGAGGCGGCTGAGCATCTCCATCACCTCGTGGCCGCTCTGGCGGTCGAGATTGCCGGTGGGCTCGTCGGCCAGGAGCAGGGCGGGTGCCGCAGCCAGAGCCCTGGCCAGGGCCACCCTCTGCTGCTCGCCCCCCGAGATCTCGTCCGGGCCGTGGCCCTGGAGACCGTGAAGTGAGAGCTGATCCATGAGCACGCTGACACGTTCGGACACCGTTTTGCTGTCCAGGCGGGCAGCGTGCCTGCCGCCACGGAGCCGGAGCGGCAGGGCCACGTTCTCGGCGGCGGTGAGGCTGGGGATCAGGTTGAAGAACTGGAAGACGAAGCCGATGTGGTCGCGGCGGAATGCCGAGCGCTCGGCGTCTCTCATCCCGTAGAGGTCGCGGCCGTCGACCAGGACGCGGCCCGAATCCGGTGGCTCCAGCCCGCCCATGATGTGGAGCAGGGTGCTCTTGCCGGCACCGCTCTGCCCCATGATGGCCACGAACTCACCGGAGCGGACGGTGAACGAAACCCGGTCCAGGATGGTGCGGGGAGGCCGGCTGATCTGGTAGCTCCGGCACACCGCATCCACGGTGACCACCGCGGGGACGGCAGGAGAGGGCTCGGTCGCAGGTTCCTCGGTCACCGTGCGGGCCTCCCTGTATCTGGCGGCATTGTCCGCAACTCTAGTCGAAGAGGAAGGCTTCCAGGGCCGACTCGACGGTATCGGAGATGAGCCCCTGCCCGCGGTACTCGTAGGCGGGCAGTGGGAGGCTCGCGGTGACCGTCGGTGTCGCCGTGGCGATGGGGGTCGGCACCGGCGTCGGGGTGGGTGTGGGTGTGGGTGTGGGTGTGGGTGTCGGTGTGGCGACGGGCCGAGCGGTCGCCGGCGGGGCCGTGGCCCGCGGGGCCGTGGCCGGCGGGGCTGTGGCCGGCGGAGCTGTGGCCGGCGGGGCGGTGGCCGGAGGGGCGGCGTGCGAGGGCACTCGGGCAAACTCCTCGGCGAACATCCAGACGTCCTGGTAGGTGCCTCCGCCCGGGTAGGTCCACGACTGGCCGGACGCCGTGGTCGCGCTCCCGACCCCGAGGTCGGTGTAGTTGGGGTTCAGGATGTTTTCCCGGTGCTCCAAGCTACCCATGAACTGGCTGTTGACCGCATTCGCCGAGCCGGAACCGTAGCCGCTCTCCCACCCGACGTTCTCGCCCGCCCCATTGTTGGGGTTGACACCGAAGGCGCTCATCATCGAGAAGACGTTTTGGTCGCAGGGGGGGATCGCGTGGGCGAAGTAGTCGCGGTTGATCATGTCCTGGGCTCTGCCGTCGATGGTGCCGGCACCGGCGCAACCGCTGTAGGGGGCGGCCTCGCCGATCGCCGCCAGGGTCCCGTTTTCCTCCAGGGCCGCCGCGCCGTTGCTGGCGCGGTCCTGGTTGGTGAGGGAGAAGAGGTCGGAGTCCGAACCGGCGTCGGCGGCGGCCGGCTGTCCCTGGAGATGGCTCCCGGCGAAGAAGGCGGCACCGAGCATCGCGCCGGCGATGACCATGCGGCCGGAAACCCGGCGTCGCCGCCGCGCCGATGGACGGCACGCTCCGTCGCGGTCGGCCTGGACGGCCGCTGCCGTTCGGCACAGCGCGTCCCACCCTGCCTGCCGGGCTGACACGCGCGCGCTGCTCTGGCTCACGGGGGGATCACACCGCGCCGGAGGCACGCCACGCGTGCCCGTCACGCCTCCGTTGCGAGTCCGTTGCGGGGCGACCGAGCCCCGTGAGGGGGGCGGGAGGACGATGCAGCGAGCGATGCAGGCTGCCGCCTCTTGACACGATCGTTGCAATCCGCGGATTCGAGGCCACAGATTGGGGTGTAGCCTGGGTAAGACCGTCAGGCAGAGCAAACCTGACCGACAAGAAACCGTAGACAAGTAGGCTGGGACAGAGGATGTCGCTTCTCGACCGCGTCCAAAGGAAGGCTGAGGACGCGTCGCCGTCTGGAGGGGTGGCCGCACAACCTCCGACCCCGCCAACGTTTGCGCTGCCGGCCACCGGCGCCTCGGCCGCCGAGCTGATCGCCCCGACGCCGACTTGGTCGGTGCGCACCCCTCCGGTCAACTCAGCAGCCCCGGTCGCTCCTCCTCGGCGGGCGCTGGAACCGGCGCAGTTCGGGCGCCCCGTGCCCGCTCAGGCTCCGCCCCCTCCGCTGCGGGTGCGGCCTGCCGACATCCCCGGACTGGGCGATGGCAACCGGTCCACCTCCCTGCTCAGTCGCACCGGTGACTCCGCCGGTTCGGGCGACGGCGCCCGCACGTCCTCGCTGCTGAACCGCACCGGTGACGGAGGGGGCACGGGCGATGGAAGCCGTCCCAACTCCCTGCTCAGCCGCACGGGCATCCCTCGTCCCGGGCAGGCCCGGGGAGCCGTCGGCGCGATCTACGCCCAGCTCCGGTCCCGGGTCCACCAGCGCCTCGTCGAGGAGCTTGCCGGCAACACGGACTCGGCGCCAGGGGATGTCATCCGCCAGCGCATCGCCGAGCTGGTCGGTGAGGTCATCACCGAGCAGGGCATGACGATGAGCCGTCAGGACCGCCTGCGGGTGGTCGAGACGCTCATCCATGACGTTCTCGGACTCGGACCGCTCGAGGACCTGCTGGCGAATCCGGACATCGCCGAGATCATGGTCAACGGACCCAACCAGATCTACGTCGAAGAGAAGGGCAAGCTGCTGAGGAGCCCGGTCACCTTCGAGAGCACCGAGCAGCTCATGCAGGTCATCGACCGCATCGTCTCCTCGATCGGCCGGCGCGTGGACGAGTCCTCGCCGATGGTCGACGCCCGGCTCAAGGACGGCTCGCGCGTGAACGTCATCATCCCTCCCCTCGCCCTTCGCGGACCGACGGTGACGATCCGTAAGTTCACCAAGGAGGCCTTCACCATCGACGACCTGATCCGCTTCGGCACCCTCACCGAGGGGATGGCGGAGTTCATCAGGGCCTGCGTCGTAGGCCGCCTGAACATCGTCGTGTCCGGGGGTACCGGGTCGGGCAAGACCTCGACGCTGAACGTGCTCTCGGGCTTCATCCCCGCGGATGAGCGGATCGTCACCATCGAGGACGCCGCCGAGCTCCAACTCGAGCAGGAGCACGTGGTCACCTTGGAGGCGAGGCCGGCCAACGTCGAGGGCAGGGGTGAGGTCTCCATCCGGGAGCTGGTCATCAACACCCTCCGGATGAGGCCGGACCGGATCATCATCGGTGAGTGCCGCGGCGGTGAGGCACTGGACATGCTCCAGGCCATGAACACCGGACACGATGGCTCACTCACCACTCTCCACGCCAACAACCCGAGGGATGCGACCAGTCGTCTGGAGACCATGGTGCTGATGTCTGGCGTGGAGCTGCCGTCGCGCGCGATCCGCGAGCAGATCGCCTCGGCGGTCAACATCATCGTGCATCAGTCGCGTCTCCGCGACGGCACCCGTAGGATCGTCAGCATCGCCGAGGTTCTGGGCACCGGCCCCGAGGGCGTCCTGATGCAGGAGATCTTCACCTTCACCCAGACAGGCGTCGACCCCGAGACCGGCAAGGTGCTCGGCGAGCTGGCTCCCACCGGGGTGGTGCCTCAGGTGCTCGAACGTCTGAGCGCGGAGGGCCAGAGCCTCTCCGAGGAGATGTTCGCCGCCGCGTGACCGCTGTCCCCACCCGTCGTATCGAACCGGGTGTGAAGGATATGCCGACCGGGTGACGGGCTCCTCACCGATCGGTTTCGGTCAGGGCGCCGGGTTCCAACCCCGATTCGGCGTCCATACACTCGTGACGAAATGTCCTCGTCGCCGACGGCGGGCGCCGTCCGCTCTCCCCACGCCCGGGGCCGCCTGGCGGTCCCGTCTGTCCGGGTGCTCGTGTGCGCGGCCGAGGGGTCCTTGATCACCGGGGCACTGACAGGTCCCGGGGCCTCCCGCGGGATCGATGTCTCGGCAGTGCCGGACCTGGCTTCGTTGCCGGATGACCTCGGCACCCGTTGGAATGTCGCGGTGGTTGAGGACGGCCGGCCCGGTTGGTCGGCGGACGCGCTGCTCGACCACCTTCGCGCCCGTGGCCTGGACATCCCGGTGGTGGTCGTTTGCGCCCCCTCCCAGGAGGCCGTCGGGATCGCGCTCGTGGAAAGCGGCGCGTCCGACTACCTCGCCTCGGATCGGTTGGGACGCCTACCCATGGCGTTGCGTGCTGCGGTCGAAAGGGATGCGCTCCGCCGGAGGCTGATGCGCATCGAGGTCGCCGCCCCGGGTGCCGACCAGTTGCTGCAGTCAGCCTTCCAACCGGACGTCACAGCGCGCTGGCGGACGGAGTTCTTGAGGAGCTGTCAACTGGGCTTCGTCCGCGCCCTCGGTTCTCCCGACGAGGACGCCGCGCTTCTCAGGGCGCTGGAGCAGATCGGGCTGAGCGTCAATGGCACCGAGGTCAGGCTCTGGGAGGCCGACGTCCGGGGGGTGGTGCGACTTCGCGTTGCCTGGAATCGTGCAGGCCACGAGGCCGCCACACAGAGCTCAGGGCAGGCTGCCCCACCTGCCCTGGTGGCGAAGGCCATCAGCAGCCGGGAATTGTCCTTCTCGGAGGCGAACCCCGCCCACCCGGTGGGGGAGTCCCTGGGGGTTCCGGTGCTGAAGGGCGAACACGCCCTCGGCGCCATCGAGATCAGCGCGCCGGACTTCGCCGGTTTCGACGACGCGCACGCCGCCCATCTCACCGCACTTGGCAACTACCTCGGTATCTACTGTGCGGAGCGGCGGAGCGCCGCCGACTTCGCACGCAGCCTGGAGGAGCTGAATCACGTCAGTGGGGAGCGTCTCCGGCTGATGCGCCTCCTGGTCGAGGCGCATGAGGACGAGCGCCGGACCATCGCCGCCGACATCCACGACGACTCCCTGCAGATCCTCGCCGCCGTCGGGCTCCGATTGCACACACTCTGGCGGCGGGTCGATGACGAGGCGGCACGGACCGCCCTCGAGGCGGTGGAGCGGATGGTGGGGACGGCGGTATCGCGCCTTCGGGGTCTGATGTTCAACCTGCGCCCCACCGGGCTGGACCACGGTGACCTGCTCGGCACGATTCGTGACCGACTCACCCAGGTGCAGCAGGATGAGGGCATCGAGTACAGCCTCACCGGTTCGGAGCCGGGAGCCCTGACCACCGCGGCGAGGGTGACGCTGTATCGAGTCGCCCAAGAGGCCATCGCCAACGTGGTCAAACACGCTGCGGCGAGCCATATCAGCGTCTCTTTCGAGGAGCGGGACGGGGGCTGCCTGATGCGGATCACCGACGACGGCGCCGGGCTCGGAGGCGCAGCCGAGAGCCCACCCGGTCATCTCGGCCTCCCCAGCATGCGCGAGCGGACCGAGGTGGCCGGAGGCTGGCTGCGGGTCGAGGCGGGCGCTCCCCGCGGCACCGTGGTGACCGCCTGGATACCGCTTCTGGTCGGGGCGCGGTCCGGCCTCGGGTCCGTGCCATGACCTCCCCAATCTTCGCCCGGGTCCTGATCGCGGACGACGATGCCAACATTCGGGAGGCGCTCCGAGAGTTGCTCGAGTGCGAAGACGGCCTCGCAGTTGTCGGGGTGGCCGAGGACGCCGTCCAGGCCGTCGAGCTGGCCGCTCGCGAGCGCCCCGACGTGGCCATCCTCGACGTCAAGATGCCGGGAGGTGGGGGGCCCCACGCAGCCCGCGGCATCCGTGCGGAGAGCCCCCTGACCCGGATCATCGCGCTCTCCGCCTACGGCGACCGTGCCAGCATTCTGGAGATGCTGAGTTCCGGCGCAACCGCATACCTGGTAAAGGGTTCGATGCCGGAGGAGGTCACTCAGACCATCCAGCGCGTCCTCCGCGGCGAGTCCGCGTTCTCGCCGGACGTGGCCAGCACGGTGGTTCGCGAGCTGAGCGAGCAGCTGGCGGGCAAGGAGGAGGCTGAGGCCAAGCGGGCCAGGGTGCTCTCTCGGGTCCAAGGCGTGATCGAGCACGGAGGCATCCGTCCCGTCTATCAGCCGATCGTTGACCTTGCCAGGGGCAGGGTCACGGGTGTCGAGGCGCTCTCCCGCTTCGACACGGGGATGCCGCTGCAGTGGTTCGAGGAGGCGTCCGACGTTGGCCTCCGCGAGGACCTGGAGGCGTCGGCGCTGGCCGTGGCGCTGGCCGGTTTTCCGGCGTTGCCCACAGCCTCCTACCTCTCTCTCAACCTCTCACCGTCCACCCTGCTCCGGCGGGACGTCGCGCGGCTGCTGGGGGCCGTCCCCCTCGAGCGCATCGTCATCGAGATGACCGAGCACTCACCGGTCGGCGACTACGAGGCGCTGAACCGGGCGCTCCAGCCGCTCCGTCAGGCGGGCGTTCGGGTGGCGGTCGATGACGCGGGAGCGGGCTTTGCCAGCCTTCGCCACATCCTGCTGCTGGTCCCGGACATCATCAAGCTCGACATCTCTCTGACCCGGGGGATCGACGTCGACCGGCCGCGGCGGGCTCTCTCCTGCGCCCTGGTGGCGTTTGCCCGCGAGACGGCGACGACCATTGTCGCCGAGGGCATCGAGACGATCGCGGAGCTCCGCACCCTGAAGGAGATCGGCGTGACCCAGGGCCAGGGGTTCCTGATCGCGAGGCCGATGGTCCCGCCGATCGACGAGCGCCGCATTCTCGAGCTCCTGGGGGTCTGAGGGGCCGGCTCCGGTAGTGGGGCGTGCCGTGGCGTCGCCGGGATCCGGGCGGTGAGAGGCATCGGATCCGGCTGCGCATGCGCGCGGGTGGGGGAGACCCCCACTCCGTCGCTCAGCCTCGTGGGAGAAGCGCTGCTCAGCGGCCGCGCGGTCCTCCGGGGCCGGTGGGCGGCATCCCCATCCCGGGAGGCATGCTCGGCGGCAGTCCCAGGCCGGGAGGACCAGCGAAGCCCGGAGGCGGCTGGGCCGGCTGTGCAGCGCCGTTGCCCATCTGCCTGCCCGCCGCCGCCATCAGCGCTTCCTGCTGAAGCTGGCGCCGATCCGGGAAGAGCTGGGCCAAACGCGGCGGCAGGGGAACGCCCATGTCGAAGAGGCGGTCGATGATCTTCGGGCGGATGCCCGTGGAGCTGAAGTCGCCCACGATCTTCCCGGTCGCCGGATCGGCGCCCCTGGACTCGAACTTGAAGATCTCCTGCATGGTGATGGTGTCGCCTTCCATCCCCACGACCTCGGTGACCGAGACGATCTTGCGCGAGCCGTCCTTGAGGCGCGCCAGCTGGATGATCAGGTTGATGGCGCTGGCAACCTGCTGGCGGATGGCCTTCAGGGGCAGGTCCATGCCGGCCATCAGGACCAGGGTCTCGAGCCGCGAGAGAGTCTCACGGGGAGAGTTGGCGTGGATCGTCGTCATCGATCCGTCGTGGCCGGTGTTCATGGCCTGGAGCATGTCGAGGGCCTCACCGGAGCGGCACTCGCCGATGACGATGCGGTCGGGGCGCATCCGCAGGGAGTTGACGACCAGATCGCGGATGTTGACGCGGCCCTCGCCGTTGACGTCCGGCGGGCGCGACTCGAGCCGGCACACGTGCTCCTGGTGGAGCTGGAGCTCGGCGGCGTCCTCGATGGTGATGATCCGCTCGTCGATCGGGATGAACCCGGAGCAGACGTTGAGGAGGGTCGTCTTCCCGGTACCGGTGCCACCGGAGACGATGATGTTGGCCCGGGCCAGGACGCACGCCTGGACGAACGAGGCGCCCTCCTGGGTGATGGTCCCGAAACCGATCAGGTCGGAAACCTGATAGGGGTCCTTCGAGAACTTCCGGATGGTCAGCAGGGGGCCGTCGAGCGCCACCGGCGGGATGGCGGCGTTGACGCGCGATCCGTCCAGGAGCCGGGCATCGCAGAGGGGTGTCCGCGCGTCGACCCGCCGGCCGACCGACGAGACGATGGTGTCGATGACCCGCATCAGGTGGGCCTCGTCGTCGAAGCGAATGTCAGTCAGCAGGATCTTGCCCTTGCGCTCGACGTACACCATCTCCGGACCATTGACCATGATCTCGGTCAGGCTGTCGTCCTCGACCAGTGGCCGAATCGGCCCCAGGGCCTCCATGTAGCGGTTGTCGAGACGGGAGTTGGCGGCGACGCTCACAGATGGGACTCCTCTTGGGCACCACGGACGGCCACCCGGCTGAAGGGCCGCCAAGGGCGATTCTCGCCCCTCGCCACCGATGGTAGGCCAAGGCAACACAATCGATACACGATCTTTTCCAGGCTGCCGGGCCGGTCCCGTCTACCATGTGCTCCTCAGCACCGTTCACGGGAATACTGCATGAGCCCAGGCGGCCCAGCCTGCGAGGGGAGGCGGGTACGGTGACGCCCGCGCCTTTCGAGTTCCCCGCGCCAGCCGCCGACGAGTTCGTCGGAGAGGATTGGTTCGGCGAGGGAAGCGTCTTCGACACGGGCGAGGACCTGGCCACCGCCCTGGCCGCGCTGGCGAGCGGCGAGATGGTCTGGCCGGTCGATGTGCTCGACCTCTCCGGGGTCTCCGTCCCCTCTCCGACGCCGGCCGGCCGCCCCGTCACGCACGAGCAGACCCTGGGGCGGCCCGCCCGACCGGCCGCGCCGCTCCAGCCCCCGGACGAGTTTCAGGTGGCCACCATGCCCAGCTCGCGCGGGGTGCCACCGGCTGGATGGGCCCTGCATGCTCCCAGGTCCATCAGCCGTCCGCGCCAGCTCGGTGCCGGAGCCGCGCCGGAACGCTCCGGTTGGTCCATCCGGCAGAGCGTTCAGATGCTCCGGATGACAGAGAACGCGCTCTACCGGCTGCGGGAGGAGGCTGCCCAGCTCAGCTGGCAGCTTGCCGCGCTCGCCTATCGCGACCTCGACGCCTAGCCTTCCCCGGGGTCGGCGGCGGCATCGGCGCCCTCTCGCTGCTCCATGAGGGTGTGGACGACGTCGAGTGTCGGAGACTGACCGGAGCGAATGAGCCGGATCACGATCTCCGGGTCGATGCCACCTGGCGCGGCGAGGGTTGCGGTTCGCGCCGCCTGCTCGGCGGCACCGCGAGCTCGCCGCAGCCGCATCCGCAGCTCGTCGTTGCGGCGGAAGAGCCAGGCGGCGAGCACCCCCTCGAGGATTGCCACCACGGCCAGCAGGATGGCGGCGTGTCCGGTGACGGCATTGAGCACCGAGTTCAACGGTTGAGTCTCCAGGTCGGCCGGTCAGAGGCCGCTCAGGTACTCGGCGGCGTGGTAGTGCATCTCGCGCGCCATCGCCTGGACCACCGAGGTCTCGAAACCGGGCAGGGCGACGTGCTTGATGGCCTCGATGGTGGCCATCACATCCTGAATGGACGGCCGAGTCCGGCGCAGCATCTCCGCCACTGGAGCCACACCGTCCGTTCCCAGCCAGAGGGCGCCGATCTGGATCAGGTCCGCCTTCATCCCCTCGAAATCGGCACTCGCGTCGGCTGCCGCCAGGGCCTCCAGGGCAGGCGAGAAGTCAAACTGCGGGAACTGCGCGGGACCCTGGGGAGCCGCGCTGGGCGAGCCATCGGAGGCGGGGGCCTGGCTGTATGTCTGTCCCCATGCGGACAGCGTGCCCTCCTCCTCGTCGACATTTGTGAGGGGGATGGGCGGCCAGGCCGGCTCTCCCGAGGCGCCGCCGAGATCCACCGGGACGGCGGGGACCGGCTCAACCGGGGGCGCGGGCCACGTCAGGGGAGCCGGCACAGGGAAGGGCGTGAGGCGCTCCGAGGGCGGAGCGGCCCGCTCCTCCGCGGAAGCCGACCGCTCCGAGGAGGCCATGAGGTCGGCGGGCGTCGCCGGCTTTGAAGCCACCAGCTCTGCGAGGGCCGGCTGGGCGGAGACGGGCATCGGCTGCTCGGCGTATGCCTCCGGCTCCTCGGCCGTCAGCTCCATCCCCTCGGCGGCGAACTCGGGCTCTTCACCGGTGAGCGGGGGCTCCACGGTGACGGGCTCGGGCTCCTCGGCGACGGACTCGGGCTCCTCGGCGACGAGCTCGGGCTCCTCGGCCGCGAGCTGGGGCACTTCGGCGGCGGACCCGCCCGCTTCCACGTCTGGACCCGGCTCCTCCGCGGCTGCCTCCTCCGTCCCCTCGGCGGTGAGCTCCGGCTCGGCGATGGCGGAGACGGATCCGCTCGGGTCGGTCGCGGGCGGCGCGGAGGCGGCCTGCCGGCTCGAGGCTGTGATGGCGGCGAGCGCCTCGGAGAGCGGCATCGGCGCCTCGGCAGCGTCCGCGACAAAGGCGTGGTAGGCGGTCTCGGGGAAGTGGTTGATCTGCCGCTCCTCCGGGCTCTGGCGGAGGGTGACCCTCGCACGCGGGTCCCGCAGAAGCTGGGTCAGCCTCTCGGGCGATGCCACCGGCTGCCGGTCGATCTCCGTGTAGACACCGAGCAGTGTCCCGCCGGCGATCAGGGCCACCCCGCGGACGCCGCCGGTGACCACGATCGCGCTGTCGCGGCGGCGCCCCTCGAGATCCTGGAGGAGGTTGTCGGCGTTGACCCAGGAGGCGGGCATCTCGCGGTAGACCGCCCGGCAGCGCCAGAGCATGGTGAGCGCCTCGGCGAGCTTGGGTGTCTCCAGCCGATAGCCGGAGACGCTGCCGTCCCGGGCCCCCATCACGGCCATGGCCGCGGCCTCGCCCACCATGCGGTCCTCCTCGTCGACCCAGACCGCGTCGATGAGTTGGTGACGGACGACGATCGCGGCAGCACGCAGCTTGGGTCCGGTGAGGACGATCAACGCATCCGGCAGGTTGGGGATCAGGACATCGAGATGGACGACACTCGCGGACGCGTCAGACCAGAGGGATGGCCCGAGCGGCAGAAGCGGGAAATCCGCGAGGCCGAAGTCGGTCTCGGGCGCCGACCCGCCGACGGCGCCCCCTGATCCGGCCGACCCAGACGGGGGGACGTTGCCCGGCGAGGCGGCGCCGGCCAGCTGGGCAAACGGCTCCATCAGCTCGTCGAGGGTGCAGTTGAGCGTCTCGGTCCGCACCACCTCCTTGCGCCAGGGAGACAGCTCAAACCGCGGTGGCAGCTGGGTCACCAGCGCCGCCAGGGCCTCCACCCCCTCCAGGCGGCGACCGCCCACCTCCGCGACCGCGTGGTTCGGCTGTCCGAATACCAGAAACAGGCTCGCCCTGCCGCCGACCCAGGTGATGTCGAGCGCACCAGTCCGATAGTCGTCTTTGGCTGATGCGAGTTGTCGCAGGAGTTTAACAAAGGGTGCGGCTGTTGCCATCCCGAGATATTCTACGTGTGTGGCTGCCGAAATAATCACAATCGCGTCACTGAAAGGTGGCGTTGGCAAGACAACCACCAGCTACGCACTGGCGGCAGCCGCGGCAGCCAGCGGGCTGCGCGTCGTCGCCATCGACCTCGATCCCACCGGGGGTCTGAGCAACGCTCTGGAGAGGGCCAAGCGCACCACCAGCATCGCTGATGTTCTCCATGGGCGAGTCACCCTACGGGAGGCGCTCGTCGATCACCCACTCGGCATCAAGACCGTTCCCGGCCACCGCAGCCTCAACCACGAGCCCCTGCATGAGCAGCAGCTTCGTGCACTTATCGAGCCTGTGCTTGAAGATGTCGATGTCGTCCTGATCGACACCCACCCTCATGAACCGTCGCTGCTGGGCCCCATGTCGGTGGCTGACCGGATTGTCATCCCGACCGCGCTCGACCTGCTATCGCTGCGGGCTGCGGCGCTCACGGTCGGGCTCGCCGAGCAATTGGGCGTGTTGGAGCGAATTCGGGGCATTGTTGTCAGTAACGCGAAGCGGCCGCTTTCTCGCATCACCGACTCGCTGCTCAACGGCCTGATTGTGAGCGGGCTGGCCTTCGAGACCGTGCTCTGGTTCTCCTCGGGATGGGTGGTGGCCACCTCCGGGAAGGGTGAGCTCCCCGACCCGCAGTTGCTCGACGAGGCCAAGAGCCTCCTCCACGAGGTCGCCACCCGTCCGGTGCCGGCGGCTGCCCTGCGCCAGTTCATCGCCATGGCCCAGGGCCGGCACCCGGCTGCGAGCGCCTCCGCGTAGCGGACCGGCGGCCTGCCTCAGCGGCGTCCGAAGCGCCAGAAGCCGTGCTGCTCCGAGGCGAGCTGCTCGCGCAGGCTTTCGATCTCGAGCCGGGCGGCGTCCAGCGCGGCCGCTGCGTCGGCAAGCCGTCGCTCCGCCTGCTGGCGCGACGCCTCTGCCGCTCCGATCCGACTCGTGAGGTCGGCCACCACCACGCGCGCCTGCTCGTCCAACGCCGTCCGTTCTCGCTCGGCAGCCGCCGCGCGCTCCCTCCACCCCGACGCCGCGCGCTCCAGGGCCTGATCACGCTGGCGCATGACCTGCGCCTCGGACAGACGCTGCTGCTGCGCCGCGGTGAGAGCCGTGAGCGCCTCGCGGGTCTGCCGGGCCTCCTCGGCGGCGCGCGCGCGCGCCGCCTCCGCCGATCGCAGCTCTGCCCGCAGGCGGTCGAGGTCTCGGCGCAGGCCGTCCACCTCGGCAAGCCCCGCGGCGGGTTCATCGGCCTCCTCGGCATCCTGGATCCCGGCTCGGAGCTGCGCCGCCTGCCTCTCCACCAACCGGTCCAGGAAGTCCCACTGCTCGAGGAGCTCCTCCTCGGAGTGCGCCGGCTTGGGCTTGCGGGTGGTCACGCGGCATTCATCTCAGGTGACGGTTCGGGTTGCGACGATCCTCTCAGACGGAGCCGGCGAGGCGCGCGGGGTCGGCCCCGTGCAGCGCCGAGAGTGCCGCTCGCCGCTCGGGCCCGAGGGCGTCCAGCAGGTGGTGGATCGGCGTCATCGAACCGGAGAAGCGGAGCGGCACGGAGTCGGCGCGGAGAGGCCAGTCGCGGGGCGGTCCGGGGAGCGTCTCCGGATCCCCGCTGGCGAGGAGGAGGGCGATCTCCGCCTCGGTCACACCGGCGGCGGTGAGGCGCGCCGCCACCTCGATCATCTGTCCGGGTCGCAGGCGGGGCAGGGCGTTCCAGACGGCGACCAGGGTGGCCTCCGCCTCGTCGAGCTCGCGAACGATGGCTGGAACCTCGGGCAGACCCAGGCGGCGAGCCACCTCCAGCCGTCGGGCACCCAGGACCACCTGGAAGCGCGAACTCTCGATGGGGCGGAGGAGCAGCGGTTCCACGATGCCGCGGTGGCGGATGCTCCGGGTGAGAGCCAGCAGATCGCCGCCCGGCGGGTCAGGCCACGGACGGGTGTCGACGTCGCTGCAGGGGATGCGCTCCAGCCGTGACTGCGACGTCGGGGCCAGCCAGCGGGCCAGGGGACCGGCGTGGAGGGCCAGCCTGGTGGGGTCGCCGGGGGGGACCTCGACCTCGGAAGGCTCAGACAACCTGGAGGACCTCCTCGGCGAGCTGGCGGTAGGCCGCGGCCGCCTTCGAGGCGGGGGCGTACGCGACGATCGGCACACCCGCCAGAGACGTCTCCTGGAGCTTCACGGTCGGAGGGATCAGGGTCTGGAAGATGCGCAGTCCGGCCAGGTCGGCGAGCCCGCTGAGCAGCTGCTGGCTGAAGTTGGTGCGGAGGTTGACGAAGGTGGGCACCATGCCGAGCACCTGCAGCTCTGGGTTGAGCCGGCTGCGCGCCAGGTTGACCGCCCGCAGCACCTCCTTGAGCCCGCGGACGGCGAAGCCCGACATCTGAAGCGGGATGAGCACGTAGTTGGTCGCGGCCAGGGCGTTGACGGTGTGGAAACCGAAGTTGGGTGGGGTGTCATAGAGGATGAAGTCGTAGGCGGCGGAGGTCCCGTCCCGGTCCAGAGCGTCGCGCAGCAGGGTTTCCCGGTGCAGACCCGAGGGGAGCTCCGCCTCGGTCGCGGTGAGGTCGGGCGTCGCGGGGAGGAGATGCAGGTTTGCCCACTCGGTGGCGACGATGGCCTGGCCCGCCGTCGCCCGACCGATGAGCACGTCGCCCAGGCTGGAGCGGAGCTCGTAGGGGTTCAGCCCCAGGCCGCTCGTGAGGTTGGACTGGGGGTCGCAGTCCACGGTCAGCACCAGCCGGCCGCGCTCGGCGAGAGCCGCCGCCAGGTTGATGGTGGTGGTCGTCTTGCCCACCCCACCCTTCCCGGACACGCAGGCGATCCCGATGCCCATGCTCACCTCCGGGGCTGCAGATGTCACGTCACCGTACCTCGGTCGAATCCGGTCACGGCAGGCGTCCGATTCGCCCCGTCGTATCTTGCCTGCGAAAGCGGTGTGGCGGCGCCCCTGGTGGCTCGGGGCTGGCGAATGGCGACCCGACCGTTACGCGTCCGCGACCCGGCGTCTGCCGGAATGGCTGGAGCCTCCCCGGATAATCGCATCAAGATGACCGTACAACCCTCTCTCTTCAGTAGCTCCGATACGACCCCGCGTCGTCGCCTGGTCCGGGATGGCTTCCGCGAGACCGGAACCAACCCCGCGGACCACTTCGTGCTGCGATCGGGAGAGATGTATCGGATCTCGTACTCCGTGGGCGGATCCAGCCAGCGCAGGGTCACCCGCAGCGTGGCGATCTACGGCGGCCAGACCGAACGTCGCGTCTGGAGCGGCGAGATCATGCCCTGCCTCGACTTTGCGCTGCCCCAGGGCAGGACGCTGTCGCTCCTCACCAATCAGCTCGTGGACGCTCGGCCGGCTGAGCTCAACGAGCGGGGTCAGTGGGTGCTCCAGCAGCCGGACGGTCAACACCGTCGCGCCGCGCGTCGCCACCACACCGGTCTGGGCTGAACCTGGCGGGTGGGTCGGTCGGCGCCGGCGGGTGGGAGCGGCGACAGGCCGCCCCGCCAGACCCGGTGAGCTCTCTGCCGATGGCCGCCCGCTCGCGCCCCAGCACGGGTGAAGCCGGCCGGGCGGCTCCCCTCACCCCGGCCAGGGCCGCCGCAGCCCCCTGCTAGCCCGCGACCGGCTGGAGGCCGTTGGCCTCGGGAGTGACCTCCTGAGCCTTGGCGAGGCGCTCGTTGAGGCCGCGCCGCTCGAAGCGGTAGCCGATCCCGGGGACGGCGTGGATGTAGGTGGGACGCGGTCCCTCCGGCTCGATCTTGCGGCGCAGCCGGTAGACGTGTGCGTCCACCGAGCGGAGGTCGAGATCGGCGCCCTGGCCCCAGACCTTCTGGATCATCTCGGACCGCGAGATCACCCGTCCCGGCGAGGCCGAGAGCAGCGCCAGGAGGTCGAACTCGGTGGGGGTAAGGGTGACCGGCTTGCCGTCGCGCAGCACCTCGTGGCGGCCCACGTCCACGATCAGTCCGGGGAACTTGAGGCGTCCCGGTCGGACCTGGGACTGGGTCGTCCGCTGACGGCGGAGCTTGGCGTTGATCCGCGCCGCGAGCTCTCTGACCTCGAAGGGCTTGATGATGTAGTCGTCGGCGCCGATCTCCAACCCGACCACGACGTCCACGGGGTCGGAGCTGGCGGAGACCATCACGATCGGGACCTCGACACCGGCGGCCCGGAGGCGCCGGCAGACGTCGAACCCGGTGAGGCCCGGCAGGGTCAGGTCGAGGATGATCAGGTCGATGTCACTGGACTCGGCGAGACGCACGCCGTCCAGGCCGTCCTCCGCAAACTGGATGCTGAAGCCGTGCTGCTGCCCGAGGACGGTGAGGATGTCATGCATCGAGGGGTCGTCATCGACGACCAGCACAGTCGCCTCGGCGACCCCGGTGCGGCCGCCCAGTGAGGCTGCCGGGTTGAGAATGCTGTAATCCGTGAAGGGGCTCATCCTGTCGTTCCCTGGAATGGCCTCCGCGATAGGACGGCTTGACGTTCGCCACGACGCTACCACTAAGATCGCGAAGGCTCTGATTCGGTTACCCGAGTGTTGCGAGCTTTTACCAGGCCGAGATGGCGGTGGCCTCTCGCCCTCGGGTGCGCATCTAGAACTGCCCTGGAAGGGCGATGATGAAGGTGTTGCCACGGACCCGGGTGTTGTCGATCCAGATCCTGCCGCCCATCCGCTCCACCAGCTGCCGCGCCAGGTAGAGGCCCACCCCGAAGCCTCCGCGTTGCCTTAGCAGCGGGGACTCCACCTGGTAGAAGGAGGCGAAGACCCGGTCGGCCTCGGCCTCGGGAATGCGCCGGCCCTGGTCGCGAACCCCGATCAGAACGTAGGGCCCGTCGCGCCGGGTGGAGATGGTCACCTGTTCCGACTCCGGGGAGAACTTCAGCGCGTTGTCGATGAGGCAGGCGAGGGTCAGCGAGAGGCGTTCGGGGTCGGCCATCGCTCGGGAGGCGTCGGGGAGGAGGTTGACCACGAAACGGCTGCGGTCGGCGGACTCGATGAAGCGCGAGATGGTGTCGCCGATCACGACATCAAGCTCGCAGGCGGTGGTCTTCAGTCGGATCTCCCCGGACTCGAGCTGGGCGATCGCCAGCAGGTTGTCGGTCAGCCGCGCCAGGTGCTCGGACTCCGAACGCAGCTCCCGGATGCCCTCGTCGCGAGCGCTCGCCGGCAGCCGATCGCCGGCGTCCTGCATCAGGCTCACCCAGGCCTTGATCTTGGTCAGCGGGGTCCTCAACTCGTGCGAGGCCAGCATCATGAAGTCGCTCTTGATCCGGTCGACCTCGCGCAGCTCGTTGAAGGCCACCGCCTCCAGCTCGTAGGTGTGAGTGAGCTGGCGAGCCCGGCTCTGGACCATCTCGCGGGAGATCAGCCCGCTGATCAATGCGATGACCATGAAGAGGAAGAGGCGCTCGGCGAAGAGGTTGACGGTCGAGCCGTCGAGCCGGCCGCCGGTCGCGAAGCCGATGCCCAGGTAGATTGCCGCGATGGTCGCCGCGCAGAAGAGGCTTCCGCCCAGGCCGAAGCGGAGGCTGCTGGCGATGATGACCAGGTAGAAGACCAGGCCCAGCTGTGAGCTGAAACCCCCGGTCAGGTCGACGAGGCCGCTCGCGATCGCGATGTCGAGCGCGAGCATGGCGTACTGTAGCCGTCGGGTGGGCAGGCGGTTGGTCAGGAGAGCGATGGTCGTCGCCAGGGTGAAGATGGCCCAGATGCCGAGCAGCAGGTCGACCTCGGGGCGGTTGGGGCTGGTCTCGCCGGGGAAGTTCACGCTGACGGCGGCGAAGATCAGCACGATCCAGCGTGCCAGCTCGATCACCCGCTCGATGCCTGCGCGGCGGTCGCGATCGAGGACCGTCGGAAGGTCAGGAATCGTCCGGTGCGGCGTGCCCTCGGTCGATTCGGCCTGCGGGCGCGCGTCCGCGCTGCCGATCGCGACCTGCGGAGTCACGCTCATCGAGGCGCACCGATCCTCCGGTTCACGTCGATGAGCCTACTGTCCGCTTCGGGCGGGAGCACCAGCGCTTCCGGTAACGATGCGGCATCACCCCCCGTTACACCCGCCGAGGCCGACCCGCCCCCGGCTCCGCTGCTGGCCGCCCTGAGCCGTCTGCGGGTCGAGGGGGCCGGCGCGGCCGCCGCGTTTGATCGGCTGCTGGCGGCCGAGGCATCGCCCACATGGCGCGGTCTGGCGCTCCTCGGGCGCGGTCTCTGCGAGGAGCTGCACGGAGCGAGGGCCGAGGCGCAAGCGAGTGTCAGGTTGGCGCTGGAGCAGTGGGCGGTCGCCGACCCGGGCGCCTGCGCGGTGGCTCTGGCCGCGCTCGGCCGTGCTCTCGTCACCGGTCCCGACGTCGGACTCGGCGCCGCCTACCTGGCTTCGGCCGAACGCCTCTCAGGAGGCAGCCCCCCGGAGGTGCTGGGTGCGGTCCTTCTCGAGCTCGGCTCCGCGGCGGCGGAGAACGGCGAGGCCAAGACCGCGGCGGCTCGCTGGCAGGAGGCCTTCGAGCGGGGCGACCCTCGCACCCAGGCCGCCGCCGCCGCGAACCTCGGGCGTCTGGCCGCCGCCCGTGGAGACGCCACCGGTGCGGAGAGGATGTTCCAGCGTGCGATGGAGGCGCCGGAGGGCCCCCACGTCCAGGTCGTCGCCGACGGGCTGGTCACCCTGGCGTCCCAGGCCGCCGCGGAGGAGCGCTGGGATGACGTGGAGGCGTACCTCCGGCAGGCGATGCCGCTCCGCGAAGCCGGTCTCGACGCGCGCGGAGTGGCCGAGATCCTTCATGACCTCGGTATCAGCCACTGGCGGCGCGGCCAGGCGCACCGGGCCACGCGCTGCCTCGAGGACTGCCGAGCCAGCGCCGACGACCTGGGCGACGACACCCTGCGGGGTGCGGCGCTCCGCGCTCTCGCCGCCGTGGCCCTGGAGGGCGGGCGGCTGGTGGTCGCGCTCGCCTACGCCCAGGAGGCCGCCCTGGCCGCCCGGACCGCCGAGGAGCGGCAGATGGCGGCGGCCGTCCTGCGTCAGATTGGCGACGAGGCTCGACGCCAGGGGTCCGCTTCGCTGAGCGGCGAGGCGTTCCGGATCGCGGCTCGGATCCTCGCCCGCGGGGCGTGACCGGCAGGGTGCGCCAGGACCGTTGGGGGCTCTTTCGCGGGTATCAGCAGGCGGGGGCCCCTGACGGTGGGGGAGGAGGCGCGGTGGGGGGCGAGCCGCCCGCCGACATGACCACCCGCCCGCTCGGCGCCTCGTAGCAGTTGACCGTCCAGCCGAGCTCCAGCAGGGCGGAGACGTCGGCGCTGCCGGATCCGAGGACGGCGTGGCGGAGGTCGTACTTGACGAGCAGCGCCTTCCATGTGCTGGAGATGGTGGCGATGTCGATGTAGTCAGTCAGCGGACCTGTGCCGAAGACTCCGATCTCGTCGTACACGAAGACCACGCGCCCGGCGGGGAAGCGGTAGGCGAGGTAGCCGGCGTCGCCGTCCGAGCTGAAGAGGCGCTGTCCGGGGAAATGGGCGGCGACATAGTCGGCCGCGGTCTCGGGCTCGTGGGTCTGTTCGAACTGGGCAGCCGACGAGGCCGATGCCTGGGGCGCCATGACCGCGACGGCGGCGGCGCTCACCGCGATCGCGGCGACCAGGGCCACCGCTCCGGGCAGCCGGGTGGCGAGGCGGATGCGCAGATTGACCGGAGCTCGTGCCGCCCAGGCGGTTGCGCCGTACTCGGAGAGGATGGGGATCGCCACCACGGCGAAGAGGCTGACGTTGCGGACGGCCTGGAGGGTGAGGAGGAAGGCGCCGGTGGCCAGCAGGATGTCGGGCACTCGCGGCCGCCGGCCGAGCAGCCAGACCAGGACAAGGAGGGCCGCGGCCACCTCGATCAACCGGGTCAGCATGTCGTGGAAGTTCGGCGACTGCCACTCGGAGACCAGTTGGGAGAGGATCGGGTTGCTGATCGTCTCCGCGATGTACGCGTAGAGGCCCGGCCCCGCCGGGTTGACCAGGGTCAGGGCGGTGGCGGCCACGGTGGCGATGACCAGGGGTCGGCGGCGAACGCCCGGGTCCACGGGGACGGGGCGGAGGACCGCCCAGAGAAGGACCAGGATCGCCGCGCCGGCGAGCAGGCCGAGGAGCACCGCGGCGGCCGCGGCGCCCACGCAGATCACGGCCAGCGAGAGCCCATCCGGGGACGGGGAGGTGCGGCTTCGTGAGGCGCGGTGGATGACCAGGGTGAAGGCCAGCACCCCGAGGCCGGCGATGAAGCCGGCATGGAGGTTGGCCCAGAGCAGGTACATCGGGGGCAGCAGCCAGACCACCCATCGGTTGCCATCCCGCCAGCGCTGGACGATCAGCAGGGTCAATGCCACGCCGAGGGCGCTCACCGTCTCGGCACGGACGCCGAGGGCCATGCCCGCCATGGCGCCGCAGAGGACCATCGCGGCCACGCTCCAGCCCCGCGGGACGTGCGCCCGCCGGGGGACGGCGAGGGCGGCGACGAGGAGGGCGAGGCTTCCGACCAGCCCCAGGGCCAGGGAGGCGAGGCCGTCGCCTCCGAGCCGGACCAGGCCGGCGAGGACCACCTCGTAGAGCCACTGCTGCTCCACCCAGGGGTGCTGGGTCGCCACGAAGCTGAAGGGTTCGACCGCCGGGATGCCGTGGCTCAGGATCAGCCGCCCCAGAGCGATGTGCCACCACTCGTCGCCATAGCGGAAGAGCTGGACCGTGAAGATGAGGGTGAGGCAGAAGCCGCCGAGGAGCCAGGCCACGTTGACCGCGCGCGACCCGGGACGAGGGTCGCCCGGGCCGGTACCGGCACCGTCGTGGGCGGCTGCGGTGGGCAGCTCGGTCACGAGGAGGTCGCCTTGTCCTGGGCCACCAGCTGGGCGCAGGTCCCGGTCGGCGCCGGCTGGGGCGGCAGGTGGAGGGAGGCCAGCGCGCTCTTCAGGACGAAGGCCTGATTGTGCGGGTCGCTGTACACCATCACCCAGTTCGGGCTCGTCTCGAGCAGGTGGTCAAGGGCGCTGCCGGTGTCGAAGAGCACCACCTGGGTGCCGTCGTGAATCAGGATGTCCTGCCACTGCGGCGTCACGTCGGCCACGTCGGAGTAGGTGTAGAGGAGGCTGTCGCCCATCAGGGCGGCGTCGCCGAAGATGAAGATCTTGTCGCCCGTGCCGGCCAGGCTCCAGGCCAGGTAACCCCCCTCCCCGTACTGGTTGAAGATCCGCAGGTGACCCGGCGCTGAGCGCAGCCAGGCGCTGGCGCACACGGGATAGGTATCCGCGTAGCTGAGAGCCGTGGGCGTGGTGGTCATCGCCGGGACGAGGCGGAGCCCGACCCAGCCGCAGAGGAGCGCGGCGGTCATCGCCGCCAGGGCGGTGACCCGGATGCGGAATGGGGGCAATGGGCGGGTGGGCGGCCGGACGGCTGGAGTCGTCGCGTTCCCGCCGGCTCCGGCTGGGCCCGGCGCGGCTGCTGCCACGGGGACCGGGCCGCTCGCGCGGGCGCCCGCCCGACGCAGCGCCGCGAGCGCCCCGTTCGCCCGGAGACGGTCCAGCACCCGGCTCAGCTGCTCGATCCATGTGGGGCTGGAGGCGGCCACGAAGAGGGCGACGTTGCGCACCGACTCGAGGGCGAGCACGCTGGTCGCCGCCACCAGCACCGCGTCACGGGCCCGGATCCTGCGGTTGACGATCAGGAAGCCCAGCAGGCTGACCAGCATCACCGCGAATCCGCGCACCTCGAGCTGATGGAAGTCGGGCGACTGCCACTCGAGGATGAGCGCCTGCTGTGCCGGTGAGGCGAGCGTCTCGGCGGCATAGATGAGGATCCCCGGCCCATTGGGGTTGATCATCGACACCAGGGTGGAGAGGACGGTCACTCCGGCCAGGGTCGCGATCCTTCGCGGTGGTACCGGGTCGGGGAGGCCGAGACGAAGGCCCGCCGCCTCGGCCGCGACGATCAGTCCGGCGAAGACCAGGCCGATGACGAAGCCGCCGTGCAGGTTGCTCCACAGCAGGAAGAGGGGGGGCAGGAACCAGAGCACCCGGCCGCCACGCATGAGGTACCGCTCGATCAGCAGCAGCACCAGGCAGCTGAACGTGAAGTCGACCATCTGGTCGCGCGGTCCCCAGATCGGGTTGGCCGCCAGCGCGGCCACGATCAGTCCGAGACCGAGGCTGAGCCGGTTCCCCGTGTGGAGGCGGGCCCGCAGCAGGATGAAGACGACGCCGAACCAGGTGAGCAGGCTGAGCACGGGGACGATGGCGCCCATGCCGCCGATGTTGTAGAGGGCGGCGACACCGGCCTCGAAGAGCCACTCGTGCATGGTCCAGGGGTGACCGGCAACGGTGTAGGTGTACGGATCGTGGCCGAGCAGCTGGAGGTGGTTGGCGATCAGCAGCTGGCCGGTCTGAAGATGCCACCAGAAGTCGGGGTCGGTGATCGCCGAGGTCACGGCGATGGCGGTGATCAGGAGGGCACCGACGACCAGCAGTCCCCCCGGGGTGCTCCACTCGTCCAGGACGTCGTGCAGCCGCCGCGTCAGCGGGCGAGGAGGGGGGGCGGCGCCGCCCCCGGGGACGCCCGGCGCAGCCGTGATGAGGCCGGAGCCCATCGGCCCAAACCCCCGCGCGTCCCGGCTCAGCGCCGAGCCGGTCCGTCCCCGGCCGGGGCCGAGGCGACGGGATGGGCGGCGACCAGGGCCGTCGAGTGGACGGGTGGCTGCGGGTCGGCGACCAAGCTCTCCAGCACCGCCACCAGCTGGCGTGGGTTGAAGGGCTTGTTCATGAACTCGATGCCGCCGAGCTCCATCACCGCCTGGATGTCCTCGTCGAAGACCCGCGCGGTCAGCAGGATGATCGGCACCGTGGCAAAGCGCCGGTCGGCGCGGAGCTCTCTGCAGACGGTGAGGCCGGAGATGCGAGGCATCATGACGTCGACGACGAGCGCGTCGGGCGGCCAGTTTTCGACGGCGGCCAGGGCGTCTGCCCCGTCGTTGACGGTCAGGACGTCGTACCCCTGATTGCTCAGGAGCATGTCGACGAGGCGGCGCAGCGCCGGGTCATCCTCGGCAACGAGGATGCGCGTCGGCCCCGGCGTGTCGCTCATCGCTCTCGTCCTCATTGGTCTCCGTCCACAGCACCACGATCATCGGCAGGGTGGACGGCGGTGGCCCAGGAGCCGGTTATACCCTCGGGGTGTAAAGGGGGAGTGACGGCGCAACCGGCTTGTCACAGACCCGATGTGGGGCCTTCCCAGAGCGCCGTCGCTGACCACCGGGCCGTGACGCCACGGGGCCGTGAGCGCGACCTGCGCGAGGGTTCCGGCTCTCGATCGACGTGCTCGGTGCCGGTCCTCTCCCGGGCTGGATCACGGGCGAACCGCCGATCCGGTCACGCCTCGGCCGCCTCATTGTCACTGCCATGCGTCCGTCGCCTTCCTGGGTCGCCGGTATCATGGCCGCGCAGTGTTCCGCGCGCTCTTGCTCGCATGACCTTGGCTGCCGAGACCGGGCGGCCGGTCAATCCGTCCGCGATCTCCGGCATCCGGTTCCTCATCACCAAGCGGATCGAGGACCTCGAGGGGGTGGCGCTGCGCCTCGAGGCCCGCCAGGCGGACGCTGTCGAGCGCCGCGACCAGCTGCGGGATCGGCTCGAGGAGGCCGAGGTGGCCTGGAGCCACGTCCTCAAGAACTTCGAGCAGTTTGCCGTCGAAGACATCGACACTCAGTTCCGGATGGTCTCCTCGACCCGGGCGGACCTCGCCTCCTTGGAGGAGAGGACCCGGGACACCGTCGCCCGCATGAACGACATCCACCACGAGCAGGAGCTCCTCCGCCAGGTCTATCGGAGCCTGGATGACCTGGCGGCGAGCACCGCCTCGCCCGCCTCGACCGGGGGCACGGCCCGCCTCCGCAACACCTCCCGCCAGGTCTTCCAGATCATCGAGGAGGAGCGGATGCGGATCGCTCGGGACATGCATGACGGGCCCGCCCAGTCCATGGCCAACCTGGTCCTCCAGGCCGAGATCCTGGAGCGGCTGATCAGCCGCGATCCGCAGCTGGTCGTCAACGAGCTGGCCGACTTCAAGGACGGGGTGAGGGGGGTCCTGGACGAGACCCGGCGGCTGATCTTTGACCTGCGTCCGATGACCCTCGACGATCTCGGCCTGGTCCCCACTCTGCGCAAGTTCACCAAGGACTTCGAGCTGAGCGGGGTCACCACCAGCCTGCGGGTCATCGGCGAGGAGGCGCGACTGCCCGGCGCCCTGGAGCCGACGCTCTTCCGGATCATCCAGGAGGCGATGAACAACGCCAGGAAGCATGCCCGCGCCAAGAACGTGGAGGTGGTCGTCGCCTTTCAGCCGCATGCGGTCTCGGCCATCGTCCGCGACGACGGTGTCGGCTTCGATGTCGCCGCCGCCGAGGGGCGGCTCGATTCCGGCAAGCACCTCGGCATGATCTCGATGCGGGAGCGCGCCGACCTGGAGAAGGGCCGGCTCGAGATCCGCTCGCAGATCGGCAAGGGCACCGAGATCCGGGTGAGCTTCGAGCATTGATCGCTCGGGAGGGGCGCCACCGGCGCGGGCCACCCTGACCGCGGAGTCGGGCGGGAGCCGCCGGTTGACACAATGGGGTCGTGCGGTTCCGCGTCTTGGCATGCGACTTCGATGGAACCATCGCCACCGAGGGCGTGGTTGCCCCGGCAACGCTGACGGCCCTGGAGCGAGTGCGGCGGAGCGGGCGGTGGCTGATCCTGGTCACCGGACGCACCGGCCCGCAGCTGGAGATGGTCTTCGACCGGTGGGACGTCTTCGACCGAGTCGTCCTCGAGAACGGAGCGATCCTCGTCGACCCCTCCGCCGGCACCGAGCGGCTGCTCTGCGCCCCGGTCTCCAGCCGGCTGGAGCCGGAGCTGCACCGGCGCGGCGTCGAGCCGCTGGCCGTCGGGCGGGCCGTCTATGCCGGCTCCGTTCGCCATCTGGAGGTCATCCGAGAGGCGATCCGGGATCTTGGCCTCTCCCTGGACCTGGTGGTGAACCGTGGCGGAGTGGTCATCCTCCCCAAGGGCGTCAGCAAGGTCTCGGGTGCCGCCGCGGCGCTCTTCGACATCGGCGAGACCGCCGGGGCGTGCGTCGCCGTGGGCGACGCCGAGAACGATGTGCCCATGCTCGCCTTCGCCGGGTGCGGGGTTGCCGTCGCCAACGCGCTGGCCGAGGTCAAGGCGGCGGCGGACCTGGTGACACGCCGGCCGGCCGGCGAGGGCGTCGCCGAACTCGCCGGCAGCCTCGTGGCCGACGACCTGGCCGCGGAGCTCGCGGCCGCCGGGGGCATGGGGGTGGCGCGGCACTGAGACCTTCCCCCAGGGGGTGGGGCCGGCACCCGAGGATCGGGCGGTTTCAAGAGATCGGGTTCGGCACGTCGCGAACCCGTGACTGGCGGAGCATGGGGACGTCATCCCCGCGGCCTGATGATCTGGAGGCCGGGTGGCGCCCGTGGCGCGCCGGCTTCCAGGATGTGCCCTCCCTTCCCAAGGGCCGCCGGCGACGTCAGGTCACCGGCGGCCCCTCTTTTTGGGCTCCGGCGGAATTGCGGCCATCACGAAACTGTTACGTTGCAATCGCACCAAGGCAACTGACTGCGGCCCTATCGTTGATCGCGATGCACACCTCCCTCTTCGCCTCGATCCTGACCTCGACCGGGTTCACCACGGGGATCGCGGCCCTCGCGGGCTGCCTCATCGTCTACCTCGCCTACAAGTTCTTCTACCGCCCGGACTTCGGGATGCCGGTTCGGCGCCGCATCCTGGCCAAGCACATCCGCTTCCGGCGCGACCAGGTCGCCGACGTGCCGGTCTGGTGGACCAATCTCCAGGTTCAGCGCGCCGTCCGCGGTCACTGGAAGCAGAGCCTGCGCGACACCGTGATGCGCCCCCGCGAGCTCGCGGCGGAGCTGCAGGGTCACGGGGCCGAGATGACCGTGCGGGCCGCGCTCACCGCCGGGTGGCCCCGGGTGGGGCGGTAGCCGAGCCCGCGTGACCCTGCGAGGCGGGAGCGGTCAGGTCCGGCGCGAGGGCGAGCCGGGCTAGGGGATGAGCCTGCCGGCGGCACTGCCGCCGGGGCGCGGGGGGCTCGATGCCCCCCGCGCTCGCGGGGTCAGAGGGTTCCGGCGCCGTCCGCAGCCTGGGCTGGGTCGTCCGCGACGCCGATGGCGGCCGCCGGTTCCTCGATGATCACCTCACCATCGGTGGTCACCGCGATGGCGGCGCTCTCGTCCTCCTCGTAGAGGCGGACGGCCTCATCGCGGAGCTTCTGGTAGTAGTCGAGGCCGGTCCCTGCGGGGATCAGCTTGCCGATGATCACGTTCTCCTTGAGACCGCGCAGACGATCGATCTTGCCGGAGATGGCGGCCTCGGTGAGCACCCGGGTGGTCTCCTGGAAGGATGCGGCGGAGAGCCAGGAGGCGGTGTTGAGGGCCGCCTTGATCAGGCCGAGCAGAACGGTCTGGGCGATCGACGGCTCGCCGCCCTCGCTCAGCGCCTTGGCGTTCGCCTCCTCGAACTCGAACTGGGAGACGATCTCGCCGGGCAGCAGGTCGGTGTCGCCGGACGCGTCGACGCGGACCTTCCGCATCATCTGCCGGACGATCACCTCGATGTGCTTGTCGTTGATGTCGACGCCCTGGTTCCGGTAGACCGACTGGACCTCGTGGACCAGGTAGTTCTGGACGTCGTCGCGGCCGCGAACCAGGAGCAGCTCCTGAGGGCTGATCGAGCCCTTGGTGATGCGGTCGCCCGCTTGGACGTGGTCACCATCGCGAACCACGAGCTCGGACGAGGCCGGAACCGCGTACTCGCGGGCTTCCTCGTCGGTGGTGCGGACGGTGACCTCGGCCTTGCCGACCTTGACCACGCCCGCGTACTTGCTCCGTATGGAGATCTCGCTGCCGTGTTCGTCGGTGCCCCGAATCAGCTCGGTGCCCTCGCTGACCGGCATCCCGTCCTCGACCATCACGGAGTGCCGCGGTGGGACCGGGTACCCGGAATCGAAGACGTCGCGAGAGAAGATCTTGACCTTCAGCGACTTGCTGTCGCTTCGGATGATCTCCACCTCGCCGTCGATCTCGCCGATCAGGGCCTTGCCCTTGGGGACACGGGCCTCGAACAGCTCCTCCACCCGGGGGAGACCCTGGGTGATGTCGGCGCCTCCGGTGGCGACACCACCGGTGTGGAAGGTCCGCATGGTCAGCTGGGTGCCCGGCTCGCCGATCGACTGGGCGGCGATCACGCCCACCGCCTCGCCGATCTCGACCATCCGGCCGGTGGCCAGGTTGCGGCCGTAGCAGGCGCGGCACACGCCTTCACGGGCCTTGCAGGTCATGATGCTGCGCACCTTGACCCGGGGAAGGCGGCTCCGCTCCGCGAAGATGCGCCGAGCCACCTCGTCGCTGATCTCCTCGCCGGTGGACAGCAGCAGCTCGTCACCCAGGATGATGTCCTGGGCGACGATACGGCCCGAGTAGCGCTCGAAGACGCGGTCCTTGAGCTCGTCGTCCTCCAGCTCGATCCAGATTCCGGCCGTGGTCTCGCAGTCCTCGATGCGCACGATCACGTCCTGGGCGACGTCCACCAGGCGCCGGGTCAGATAACCGGAGTCGGCGGTCCGCAGCGCGGTGTCCGCCAGTCCCTTGCGGGCTCCGTGGGTGGAGATGAAGTACTCGAGGACGGTCAACCCCTCGGAGAAGTTCGCCTTGATCGGAAGGTCGATGATCCGGCCGGTAGGGTCGGCCATCAGGCCGCGCATGCCGGCCAGCTGACGGATCTGCTGGGTCGAGCCGCGGGCTCCTGACTGGGACATCATCAGGACGGAGTGGAACTTGTCGAACGACGACATGGTCACCTTGGTGACATCGTCGGTCGCCTTGGTCCAGATCTCGACGGTCTTCAGGTAGCGCTCGTCGTCGGTGATCAGTCCGCGCCGGTACTGGAGGTCGATCTCCTCGACCGCCTTATCCGCCTCGGCGATGATCGGCGCCTTCCCGGCCGGGGTCTTGATGTCCATGGCGGCGATGGTCACCCCGGCCTTGGTGGCGTAGTGGAAGCCGAGCTTCTTGATGCTGTTGACGATGACGGCGGTGCGTCCGGAACCGTAGAGCTCGTAGCACTCCTTGACGATCTGGGCGAGCTTGCGCTGGTCCATCGTCTCGTTGCGGAAGACCATCGAGGGGAGGTTGCTCTCGGTGGCGATGTCACCGATCGGGAGCACGGCGTTGAAGATGAGCCGCCCCACCGTGGTGACCACCAGCTCGGTGCCGGCCGGTTCCTCCTCGCCCTGGCGGCGGGCCACCAGCAGCTGTCGGGGCAGCCGGACCCGCGCGTAGTGGTGGAGGAAGATCTGCCCGTGCTCGTAGGCGATCTCCGCCTCCTCCGCGTTGGCGAAGGTGTGCAGGTGGCGGATGGCCTCGGGATCCGTGGGCCGGTCCTCGCCCTCCTGGGTGAGGTAGTAGGCACCCAGCACGATGTCCTGGCTGGGTGCCACCACGGGCCGGCCATCGGAGGCGCTGAGGATGTTGTTGGACGACATCATCAGGTTCTTGGCCTCGGCGATCGCGCCGCTGAAGAGGGGGACGTGGACCGCCATCTGGTCGCCGTCGAAGTCGGCGTTGAACGCCTTGCAGACCGAGGGATGGATCTGGATCGCCTGCCCCTCGACGAGCACCGGCATGAAAGCCTGGATGCCGAGCCGGTGAAGGGTGGGCGCCCGGTTGAGGAGCACCGGGTGCTCCTTGATGACCTGGTCGAGGACGTCCCACACCTCGGGACGCACCCGCTCCACCATCCGCTTCGCGCTCTTGATGTTCTGGGTGTAGTTCTGGGAGACCAGCTCGCGCATGACGAACGGCTTGAACAGCTCCAGGGCCATCTTCTTGGGCAGGCCGCACTCGTGCAGTTTCAGCTCCGGACCGACCACGATCACCGAGCGCCCGCTGTAGTCGACGCGCTTGCCGAGCAGGTTCTGGCGGAACCGGCCCTGCTTTCCCTTGAGCATGTCGGAGAGCGACTTGAGCTTGCGGTTGCCGGTGCCGGTGATGGCCCGGCCGCGGCGGCCGTTGTCGATCAGGGCGTCGACCGCCTCCTGCAGCATCCGCTTCTCGTTGCGGACGATGATCTCGGGGGCGCCCAGCTCGAGCAGCTTCTTCAGCCGGTTGTTGCGGTTGATGACCCTGCGGTAGAGGTCGTTGAGGTCACTGGTGGCAAAGCGGCCGCCGTCCAGCTGCACCATCGGGCGCAACTCGGGCGGGATCACCGGCAGGACGTCGAGGATCATCCAGGTCGGGCTGGTCGCGGACTTGCGGAAGGCCTCGACCACGCGGAGACGCTTGATCGCCTTCTGGCGGCGCTGGCCGCTCGTCGACTTGGACTCCTCACGGAGGAGCAGGGATTCCTGGGCGAGGTCGATCTGGTTGAGCAGCTCTCGGACCGCCTGGGCACCGGTACCGGCCTTGAAGACCTTGCCGAACTTGTCGACGTGCTCGCGGTACTGCGTGTCCGTGAGCAGCGCGCGAGGCGCCAGGCTTTCGAGCTGCTGGCGGCTGTTCTCGATCTCCTGGCGGAGGGCCTCCAGCTCACCGCTGCCGGCGTGCGCCGCCTCCGCGCGTGCGCCTTCGGCGTCGGCACGCCACTGGGCGACCTCGCCGGCGGCCTCGTCCTGAGCGGCCAGGGTGCGGCGCGCCGTCTCCTCCTCGAGCGCCTCGCGGCGCTGGGTGAGGCGGTCCTGGACCAGGAGGGCGGCGTCCTCGTCGAGCACCTTCCCCTTCTCGAGCACGACCTCGTCCTCGACACCGTCGCCGAGGATGAAGCGGGCGGGAGCCTTCTTGCCCTTCAGCTGCTGGATGCGCTCGTCGAGGTCGGCGGCCGACTGCTCGAGTGCGCCCAGGCGCTCGTCGCGCTCGGCCTGGATCCGCACCACGCGCTCGGCCACCTCGGCCTCCCTTGCGGCGACCCGCTCGATGAGGTCCGAAACGCCGCTGTCGCCACGGAGCTTCTCGCGCAGCGCGATGACCCGCTCGTCGGTGTCCGGGTCGAGCTTGGCGAGCAGATCCTGGCGTGCCTTCTCGTCAACCGAGGTCACGATGTGGTTGGCGAAGTAGAGGACCTTCTCGAGGTTGCGCGGGCTCATGTCGAGGAGCAGCCCCATCCGCGAGGGGATGCCCTTGAAGTACCAGACGTGGGACACCGGCGAGGCCAGCTTGATGTGGCCCATGCGCTCCCGGCGGACCTTGCTTCGGGTCACCTCGACGCCACACTTGTCGCAGATGATGCCCTTGTACCGATAGCGCTTGTACTTCCCGCAGTGGCACTCCCAGTCCTTCGTCGGGCCAAAGATCTTCTCGCAGAAGAGCCCGTCCCGCTCCGGCTTGAGGGTGCGGTAGTTGATCGTCTCCGGCTTGGTCACCTCGCCGTGCGACCAGGAGAGGATCATCTCCGGGCTGGCGATGGAGAGTCGGAGCGCGTCGAAGTTCTCGAGTTTCAGCATCACTGACCTTCAGTTGCGTTGGGCAGGTGTCGCCGGTAGATCACGGCAGGAATTGCGGTGTTTGCGGTTGTGGTGGAGGAGACGCGGGGATGCGTGCGCAGCGCAGGTTTGCCGCAGGCGCGGGTTGCAACCGCGCCGAGGCAAGGACGCGGAACGGCAGTCAGGCCGTCCCGAGGTCCGGACCGAAGCGAAGCACCAGCCCCGTGGCTCCGCCCGGGCCGAAGCGAAGCACCACGCCCGCTTCTCCGGCCGAGGTGCTGCGGTCCCTGAACGCTCAACGACCGGCCTCGTCGACGTCGTCCCTCTCGTCCCGTTCGAGGTGGATGCCGAGGTCGAGCGGGATGTCGGGGATGTCCTCCTCGCCGAGGATGATCTGATTCTCATCTTCGGACTGGATCTCGACGCCCAGCGACAGTCCCTCCAGCTCCTTGACCAGGACCCGGAAGGACTCCGGGATGCCGGCCTCGAGCGTGTTCTCGCCCTTGACGATGGCCTCGTAGGCCTTGACCCGACCGACGATGTCGTCCGACTTGACGGTGAGGATCTCCTGGAGGATGTGGCTGGCGCCGTACGCCTCGAGCGCCCAGACCTCCATCTCCCCGAATCGCTGGCCACCGAACTGCGCCTTGCCTCCCAGCGGCTGCTGGGTGACCAGGGAGTAGGGGCCGGTGCTCCGGGCGTGGATCTTGTCCTCGACGAGGTGGGCCAGCTTCAGCATGTAGATCTGACCGACCGTGATCTCGCGGTCAAAGGACTCTCCGGTCCGGCCATCACGGAGGCGCACCTTGCCGCTCGACGGCAGGCCCGCGCGCGCCAGCTCCTCCTCGATGAGGGCTTCCGACGCTCCGTCGAAGACCGGCGACGCCACCTTCATGCCCAGGGCGTGGGCGGCCCACCCGAGGTGGGTCTCCAGCACCTGGCCGAGGTTCATCCGGCTGGGGACACCGAGCGGGTTGAGCACGATGTCGACCGGGGTGCCGTCGGGCAGGTAGGGCATGTCCTCGATGGGGAGGATGCGGGCGATGACGCCCTTGTTGCCGTGGCGTCCGGCCATCTTGTCGCCCTGGGAGA